>Ga0222709_1000027_pt1 | contig 68598 bp, 63 predicted proteins | sample AntAcemetage1692_FD_179822 | JGI IMG/M metagenome (GOLD analysis project Ga0222709, IMG submission 179822) | Saline water microbial communities from Ace Lake, Antarctica - #1692 | ecosystem: Environmental > Aquatic > Non-marine Saline and Alkaline > Saline | place: Antarctica: Ace Lake...
CTAGTGTTTGGACGAAAACTTTTAAGTTTTTAATAATGAAGCATATACATGCTTAACCCATGGTTGAATAATTCAACAAATGTCAGTAAAAAGATACAAAAAAGCGGTATTTAGTGCCTTCTACGCTTGATTGGCAGCTATTATTCAACTATTTTTAAAGTGTAGATCAATTAAGGAAAAAACATTCGATGCGCCAACGATTCTCCCTGCAACAAACTTTAGGAATTACCCCCATGGCAGAAGTAGCTATCCCCAAAAACAGCAGGCATGAGCTGGCTCCGGTACTGGCCGCCCTGCAGCATATTTTTATAACCCCGGAATTAAATGAGCGCGTGTTTGCCCTGATTGAGCTAAAAATCAAAGGGAAGAAGCAGGATACCGGCCGTACAGGTATGGATATGTGGGAGATACTGGTACTGGCTGTGGTTCGTCTGGCACTGAATGCCAACTATGACGCCCTGCATCATTTTTCCAATTTCGATAAACTGATCCGTCAGATTATGGGCGTTGAAAACAGGTTTAACGAAGGCAAGACCTACGGCCTGCAAACGCTGAAAGATACTGTGTCTTTATTGGATGAGCAAACTGTTAACCAGGTCAATACCCTGGTAGTGGAGACGGCACACCAGTTTGTGTTAAAAAAAAAGAAACGCTCAGGATCAAGTCAGACACCTACGTTTTAGAAACTAACGTCCACTTCCCCACTGACCTGAACCTGCTTTGGGATGCCTGCCGAAAGGCAATCGATGTAATGGACCACTGCAGGAAACAGTACGGATTGCAAGGCTGGCGAAAGCATAAACTGTGGCGTTCCTCACTTAAATCTTCGTTACGCTCCACGGGTAAAGCCTGTGCTTCCACCGGTAAAAACAAAGAAACCACCATCAAAACCCAGGTATCAGAATATCTTCGACTGGCTGACGAACTGGGAGAAAAGATAGCCCAAAGTAGCCGGAAACTCTACCATTCCCCGGCATTTGATGTGAAGCTTTTTGCACTCCTGGAAGGTTTATCTTACTATCAGGAAATGATGGCAAAACACATCAATCTGATAGAAAGACGTTTACTGAAAGGTCAGACCATTCCCTCAGAAGAAAAAGTATTTTCTGTATTTGAACCCCATACCGAGTGGATCAGTAAAGGAAAAGCAAACAAAAAGGTTGAACTGGGGCATAAGCTACTCATTGCCACCGATCAATATCACTTCATCCTTCACCATCAGGTGATAGCAGGCAAAGCAGATGTGGCATTAACCATCCCTTTGGCAGATGCACTGCTGTCCAGATACGACAACATAGAAAGTCTGAGCCTGGATAAAGGGTTTTACAGCAAAGAGAATAAGGAACTGCTATCGCTGTACATCCCTCAATTGGTGATGCCAAAGAAAGGTAAACTTAACGCGGCAGAGAAAGAGGAAGAATCACAAAAGAAATTCAAAAAGCTGAGAAACCATCACAGTGCAGTCGAATCGAACATTAACCAGTTGGAGCACAATGGGCTGGACAAATGTCCGGACAAAGGGCTGAAGAACTATAAGCGATATGTAAGCCTTGGGATCTTATCGTATAACCTGCACCGGTTGGGCAAACTACTGCTGGCTGCCCAGGCCGCCCTGGAAACCAGACAAGCAGCTTAAGCAGTAAGCCTGAAAAGAATAAAAAGACAGTCGTATGGAAGAGGTATGTCCGGGCGAACCGAAAAGAGGGGTAAATCCCCCGGATTTACCCCTGAAAACAAAAAAATCAAAACTTTGCCAAAATGCGAAGCCAATCAGCGGGCAACGGAAATTGAAAAAATCTAAAAATTAGTTTTTTTTGAAAAAATCAGGAGTTTCCGTTCTGGCACTAGCTACGGAATCACTTGGGGTATGATCCGATAATTTCTCGAAATGTTCCTTACCGCATAAAAATTCTGCTTCTGATGGGAAATATTTTAGCTGTAGTTCACACAATATCACTTTTATGAAAAACTTGAGAAGTTAATTACTGCTCCTTTTGGATATGACCAGTCTAATTTTTCACTTTACTAGTCAAAACTTGAGCGCCAATTCGTCAATTAATAATTCGACTTTCTCAGAAATAAATTCAAGATTTCCCTTATCATGAATGGCACTCTGTCTGGTTGTAAACTAAAGTAAATTCAAAATCGGCTTATTGTTTGTTAAAATTTTGTAATCTAAAATTAGAACCGCATATTTAGGTTCAAAGCGCTGTGTAGACATGCAAGGATATATAAAGCTCAGGAAACAGGTACTAGATAAATTGACAGGTGAACTGCCTCAGTTTCTTGCCTATCATGGAATGAATCATACCAGAAACGTATTAAGTGTTTGCGAGCAGTACATCCGTCGAGAGAATCTATCTGAAAGAGATAGATACTTGCTGAGAATGGGTGCTATCGTACACGATATGGGTTTCCTCGTCGGTTCTAAAAATCACGAAGCAGTAGGGGCTGAAATGGCAGGAGTTTTAATGAAAAACCTAGGGATGAAGCAGGATATTATCGATGAAGTAAAGGGGTTGGTAATGGCTACAAAAATTCCACAAACCCCACTAAATGATCTCCAGAAAATTATTTGTGATGCAGATCTAGACTATCTGGGTAGAGATGATTATCCCACTATAAGTGATAAATTATTCAAAGAACTAAAGCATATGAATATCATCACTACCGAACAGCAGTGGAAAGATCTTCAAATAAATTTTTTAAAAGCTCACCGTTTTCAAACAGATTTTGCCAAAAAGAATCGAGAGCCTAAGAAGCAGTACTGGTTGAAAAAATTGCTGGAGTCTTAATTCAATCTTCCCAGTTGCAATGCCCTCGAAGAATCCATTTTCACGAAAATGAATAGCAATATTGTAAATGACCACAGCGATGATCCTCCATAGCTAAAAAAGGGGAGTGGAATACCCACCACTGGAAATAATCCAATTGTCATGGCGATATTGATCATAAAGTGGAAAAATAATATTGAAATTACACAATAGCCATAGATCCTTGAAAATCTATTTTTTTGACGTTCGGCCATGATTACAAGGCGGTAAAGCAAGCCCATAAAAAGAGAGATAACTACAAAACTTCCCGCCCATCCAAATTCTTCTCCAAGTGTGCAAAAAATAAAATCAGTATGTTGCTCAGGAACAAAATCAAATTTAGTCTGTGTTCCTTCTAGGTATCCTTTTCCCAATAGTCCTCCTGATCCTATTGCAATCTTAGATTGCGTGACGTTCCAACCAACTCCTAAAGGATCAAGATCTGGATCAAAGAGTACCATAATCCGGTTTTGTTGATGCTCAGGAAGTTTAGACACGACAACGTCAAGGCTGTAGGTATAGGCTATTAATGCGACTGCGATTAAAGAAAAAGCAATTATTTGTTGTGGAGTTTTTTTACCCATTATGATCAGCGCTGCAGTGATAACTACAATGCCTATAGCTACATAACTAGTATTGGAAATACCCAATGCCAGTAAGGTGAGGGCTACCATACCAAAGCCAAGAATGAAATAATGCGAAGGAAGACCTTCTCGATAAAACATCAAAAGCATTGCAAAATAAACCATTGCTGTTCCAGTATCTGGCTGAAGAATGATCAACCCTACAGGAAGTAAAAGTACTCCGAAGGCTTGTAGCTGGTACTTGGTCTTAGAGAGGTCAAAACTCGGCCTTTCCATAATTTTAGCTAAAACTAACCCTGTTGCGAATTTGGCAAATTCTCCTGGCTGAAGACGAAATGAACCTATTTCGAACCAAGCTCGCTGCCCATTTACTAATTTCCCAAATAATGGGGTAGCCAGTAAAAAGCCAATAAAAACAAGATACAGGATCAAAGAAAGGTTTTCGAAAAGTCGGTAATCCGCGGCCATAATTACGATGATAATCCCAATCGCAGTGCCGATCCAAATGAGTTGTTTTCCAGAATTAATAGAAAAATCGAAGATACTTTTAGAGGCTTGCCCATCAAAGACTGCTGCATAAATATTGAACCAGCCCAAGGTTACTAAGGAAAAATAAATCAGCACAGTGGGCCAATCAACCCGATTAATAGCAATTTCTGTTTCGCCTCTCATTAGTAAACAAAATTCCCAGCTAAGACATAATTTTCCAAATCAAGTCGTTTTACCTGTCCTTGAATGTATTTTTCAATCATTAATGAGGCCGTACTGGCTGCGGCTCTACCTCCCCAGCCTGCATTTTCTACATAGACAGCAATTGCGATTTGGGGATTATCTTTTGGAGCAAAAGCTATAAAAACTGAGTGGTCCTCACCATGAGGGTTTTGAGCTGTCCCTGTTTTGCCTGCGATCACCAAATCTTCCATGATCGCTCTGTTGGCAGTACCATAAAGTGCAGCTGCCATAGCTTCTTGAATCAAATCAAAGTGCTTTTCGTCTATGCCTACGTTGTTTCGCTGAAGATATTCTTCTGGAATTTTTCCCGTATCACCGTTGATTGCCTTTACCAAGTGGGGTTTGTAATAATAACCTTTATTAGCAAATATTGCAGCCAAATTAGCCATTTGCAGCGGGGTGACCAGCATCTCTCCCTGGCCTATAGAAAGTGAATAGATCGTGGAATATTTCCATCTTCCCTCTCCATATACATTGTCATAATAGGTACTTGACGGAATAGATCCGCTACGCTCCCCGTACATATCTACGCCCAAGGCAGAGCCCAAACCAAATTTCTGTACTTTTTCTCTCCAATTAGTCAGTCCAATTTTGGTATCAACATATGTGTTGGAAGACTTCTCCTGATTAATTATCTGACGAAAAGCCTGATGATAATATGGATTGCAAGAATTACGAATAGCCCCAAAGAGATCAACTGGAGAGGGGTGGTTGTGACAAGCCACAAGAGATTTATTACAAGCAAAAGTCGTGGAAGGTACTAAAATCCCTTCTTGAAGTCCAATAAGACTTTGAACGATTTTGAAAATCGATCCTGGCGGGTACGTAGCCATGACAGGTCGGTTAAAAAGAGGTTTACTGATTTCCGAAGTCAATAGTTGATAGTTCTTGCTAAAATCTGCTCCTGTCAGACTATTTGGATCATAAAACGGAGCTGAAATCATTGCAAGGATTTCACCTGTCTTGGGTTCAATTGCTACGATAGACCCTGTTTTTCCATTCAAAAGGAACTCTCCATACTCCTGTAATTCTAGATCTATGGTAGCGGTAATGTTATTTCCTTCTACAGAGGCTGTGTCATATTCCCCATTTTTAAAAGACCCTTTATCAATTCCCCTTACATTGACCATTTTATATTTGACTCCTTTTTTGCCTCGGAGCTCTTTTTCGTAATAGCTCTCCATCCCACTGAGTCCTACATAGTCTCCTTGTGTGTAATATTCTGAACTATCGCGCTCGAGTTGCCGACCACTGATTTCGCCTATATAGCCCAAGGTATGAGAAGCAATAGGTGAGGGGTAAGACCTAACCGACCGCGTTAGGATAAAAAGTCCCGGATAATCAATCAAAAAATCTTGAATTCTAGCAAAATCCGGAGTTGATATTTGTTTGATAAAAGTTGATGGCTTTACCCATGAATATTTTCTGGCTGCTGTGTAAGATTCAATTAGCTTATCTTTTGAAATTTGGAAAAGCTCCAAAAACCGAGTGGTATCTCCAATTTGAAATTCTTTTGGAACAATCATTAAATCGAATATCGGGTTATTGTATACCAAAAGTTTTCCTTGCCGATCATAAACTAGTCCGCGATATGGATGATCAACAATCCGCTGTATAGCATTACGTTCAGCTTTTCTGATAAAGCTGTCGTCCAGTACTTGGATGGTAAATAACTTGATCAATAAGACCAAACCAACCAAGAAAATAAAAACAATGATTACTACGGGCTTTTGGTCGTTCATTAGATATCCCTTCTCCTTTTGAAGAAAATCAGTTGTACAATGATAGCCAAAAGCACAGTAAAAGTCGAAGAGAAAAAGCTTTTGTTTAAGGCATTCAGAAATCTACCTGTACCCCATTGATCCGCTGAAAAGAAAAGCAAACAAAAACAAAAAACCAGGGGCCAGGCATATGAGATGTACCAGCCTATTCCCATCTCTGCTATCGTTGGATTTGAAGTATCATCGTATCCGCCACTGGGGCTTAATGCTTTAAGCCAGAAAGGTCTCAAGAATGCTAAAAACGTAGCGGACAGTGCATGAATGCCAATGGTCTCATAAAACACATCAATGGTCAAGCCTAAAATAAAACTTATAAGCAAAAGCGGAATAGTTGGAATTGCAGTAGGAAAATTAAGTATGCTGATAAGGTAGAGAAAACAAAAAGCAATACCGAAAAGCGCAAGATTTTTAAGTAATAAGATTTGAATCAATCCAAGTACAATGAATGTGACTAAGCTTTTAAAACTCATTGGTCAATTCAGATTTTATATACAAGGAATCGAGCTCCTCAGATTGTGTATTCTCTACTAAATAGATGTAGCTCACTTGACTGAAATCAGTGCTGAGATCTAATAAAATGTCTAAGTAATTCGGGTCTTTCCCTTGGGAGACACTGGATATAATTCCTACTTTTATTCCTTCTGGGAATACTGCGTTGAAGCCTGAAGTGATGATTGTATCCCCGACTTTAGCATTGACATGCCGCGGAACATAGAGCATTTTGGCTTGTTTTGAATTCTTACCATCCCAATTTACAGAGCCAAATACATCATTTGATTTCATCTTTGAAGAAACCAATAAGCCTGTATTCAACAATGAAATAGCAACAGAATAATTTTTTGAAACAGTCTTGACTCTACCTACAATCCCCTCATGATTGAAGACCCCCATGCCGACTTTGATTCCATCAACTGTCCCTTTATTGATGGTTAGGTGGTTTTGTGAGAAACGAAGCGAATTACTGATTACCCTAGCACTCTTAAACTCATAAGTTGCATTGAGCAATGAGTCTAATTGAAAATCAATGCTGTCTGGGACTGTGCGAATTCTTCTCAGTGTCTGCATCAACGATGCATTTTCAGAGACTAAAGCATCGTTTGCCTCTGCCAAAGAAAAAAAATCAGTAACATCAGATTGTGTTTTCAGCGCCGATCCAATAATGGCGTTTGAGCTATTGAAAAAAGCTGCTCCCTGTGGTGAATTGTTTCCCACAATCAACCATATGGCAATAACTTCCAGAGATATAAATAATAGAAACACCCTCAGGCTGTAGAGGAATTGGAAAATGCGTAGCATTAAGAATTTATGTCATCAATACGGTTCGGAAATTCTGTATATTTTTTAGCGCTGTCCCAGTACCACGGACAACTGCTCGAAGAGGATCTTCGGCAATATGAATCGGAAGTTTTGTTTTTTGATGGAGACGCTTGTCGAGTCCTTTCAATAAAGCACCTCCACCGGTAAGATGAATTCCATTATCATAAATATCAGCAGATAATTCCGGGGGAGCAATCTCCAAGGCTTTAAGTACTGCCTCCTCGATTTTAGATACAGATTTGTCCAGCGCAAATGCAATTTCAGAATATGATACTTTGATTACTTTAGGTATTCCAGTCATCAGATCTCGCCCTCTTATTTCATAATCTTCAGGAGGTTCATCCAATTCTGTCAGCGCAGAACCTATTGCAATTTTTACTTTTTCGGCAGATCTTTCGCCAATGAGTAAATTGTGTTGCCGTCTCATATAATCCAAGATATCCTTAGTGAAAGTATCTCCAGCCACCCGAATGGATTGATCAGCTACAATTCCAGATAAGGCAATCAAAGCGATTTCAGTTGTACCGCCTCCGATGTCTACAATCATCGAACCCATAGGTTTTTCAATGTCTATACCGATACCAATGGCTGCTGCTATAGGCTCATATATCATGTAAACCTCTTTTGCTCCGGCATGCTCGGCGGAATCTCTAACGGCTCTTTTTTCAACCTCTGTAATTCCGCTGGGTATACAGATGACCATACGATGAGATTGAGGGAATAAGCTTTTCTTTTGCCCTGGAATCATTTTGATTAATCCCCGTATCATTTGCTCTGCAGCATAGAAATCAGCAATCACACCATCTTTCAATGGTCTAATTGTCTTGATATTTTCGTGGGTTTTCTCATGCATGTTCATCGCTTCTCGGCCAACTGCAAGTACGCGGTTGTTCGTCTTATCAATGGCTATTATAGATGGCTCATCTACAACTATTTTATCTTTATGAATAATCAAGGTGTTCGCCGTACCTAAATCAATTGCGATATCACTAGAGAAAAAATCAAATAATCCCATACTGGTTTTTTTTTGACAGATATTTTGGAGATGAATGCTTTAAATCGTGTGTTTTACACTTACACTTAAGCTTACTCGCACAAAATTATTATCTTATGCTGACAAATCTGAAAAAATCTCGATATTTTTTCGCGAATGAATAAATCACACACCATTGCTTCAATTTTTGTAAGTCCGAATGTTCCAAATTGTGTCTGTATAATTGAAAGCTTAGATTTCTAGCCTCCATTGTTTTTACATTAAAATCTTTTACATTTGTACCGTATTCGAAAGTTTCTAGAGGGGACCACATGTCCCCTCTTTCATTATACCTATTATGACTGAGTTAAAAAGATTGATTGAAGAATTGGTCGAGAAGCATCTTCCAGATGAAAATCACTTCATCGTAGAGGTGAGTATTTCAGACAAAGGAGGAAAAAAGCTCTTGAGTATATTAGTAGATGCTGATGGAGGTATGACTATCCGTACCTGTAGCAAAATTAGTAGAGCAGTTTCTGAAGAGATTGAGGCAAAAATGTTGATGCCTGAAGCGTACATATTAGAGGTCTCCTCCCCGGGGGTGGATTATCCTTTAAGCAGTAGGAGACAATTTCAAAAAAATATTGATCGATCGCTAAAAATTACTTTGAACGATGGAGTAGAGCTTCTCGGTAAATTGCTAGAAGTAAACGATTCCGGATTAAAGCTGTCAGTTACGAGAAAAGAGAAAGGTAAAAAAGCTGAGGATGTAGAAATTCAAGTGCCTTTCGATAATATGAAAAAATCAATTGTACAAGTATCTTTTAAATAATTCAAATGGATGCCAAAGTCTTAATAGAATCCTTCGCAGAATTTGCGAGATCTAAAAATGTGGATCGACCTACCATGATCCGTATCTTGGAAGATGTGTTCAGAGCAATGATTCGCAAGAAGTTCGAAACAGATGAGAATTTCGATGTGACCATTAATGCTGACCAAGGAGACCTGGAGATTTTCCGTATTAGGGAAATTGTCGACGACGATTCCGAAGATATTTGGGATTTTGACAAAATTAGTTTTGCCGAAGCTAGAAAAATTGAGCCCGACTTTGAAATAGGAGAAGAGGTTTATGAGAAAATTCTTCTCGAAGAGTTCGGCAGGAGAGCAGTTCAAATGGCTCGTCAGACACTGATACAACGAATTAAAGATCTTGAAAAGGACATTCTTTATAATAAATATGAGGAATTGGTGGGTGAGATCATCAGTGCTGAAGTTTACCAAATTCTTGGAAGAGAAGTTCTTTTAATGGATCAGGATGGAAATGAATTAATCCTTCCCAAAGGAGAGCAGATACCTAAAGATAGGTTCAGAAAGGGAGACTTTGTAAAGGCGATTGTGCACCGTGTTGATATGAATAATAGTACTCCTAAGATCATTCTATCACGAACTTCCCCTATCTTTCTAGAGCGATTATTTGAGAATGAAGTTCCCGAAGTATATGATGGATTAATTACCATTATTAAAATAGTTAGAGAACCAGGCGAACGAGCCAAAGTCGCCGTTGAATCTTATGATGACCGCATTGACCCGGTAGGGGCTTGTGTGGGAATGAAAGGATCAAGGATTCATGCTGTAGTTCGTGAATTGCAAAATGAAAATATTGATGTGATCAATTACACAGAAAATATGGATTTGTATGTGACTCGTGCGTTAAGTCCAGCTAAAGTGTCATCGATCACAATGAATGAGGAAACGAAACGTCTTTCTGTGTTTTTAAAGCCTGATCAAGTATCCCTAGCCATTGGTAAAGGTGGCTATAATATTAAATTGGCAAGTCGATTGGTTGGATATGAGATCGATGTTTTTAGAGAATTAAATGAGTCCGAGGAAGAAGATGTTGATTTATTGGAATTTGTTGATGAGATCGAGGGTTGGGTCATTGATGAGTTGAAAAAGACCGGATTAGATACTGCAAGAAGTGTCTTAAATCTAACCAAAGAGGACTTGACCCGTAGAACAGAGCTAGAAGAAGAGACTGTTATGGAGGTTTTTAGAATCTTGAAACAAGAATTTGATCAATAAAATTAGAGTTTAGCTCTGATTAAATACCTAATATTACTTAAGATTTCGAAAGAGGTTTTTGCTTATGTCAGAAGAAAAAATGTTGCGATTAGGCCAAGTAGCCAGGAAGCTCAACGTAGGAACAGCAACCATCGTAGAGTCCTTGGCCAAAAAAGGCTATGAGGTGGAGAATAATCCGAATTCCAAAATAAATATGGCGCAGGTGGAGCTGCTCAATAAGGAATTCAAATCTTCTGCACTAGATAAGGAAGAGGCATCTCACCTCTCGATAGGGAAGAGGCATGAGCCAATCGCTCCTGAGCCAGAAGTAATCAGGCCAGAAATAAAGGTAGAACCGATTCCCGTCCCTGCGGTACAGCCGACTCCCAAACCAGTGACTCCATTGCCACCTGCCGCTCCAACTCCGGCATCAGTTCCAACTCAAGCACCAGTTCCAACTCAAGCACCAGTTCCAACTCAAGCACCAGTTCCAACTCAAGCACCAGCTCCTCAAGCAAAGGTAATTCCAACAACTCCAGCCCTGCCTGAGAAGATTGAATCTGAAGCTCCAAAGCTGGAAGGAATAAAAGTATTAGGAAAAATTGATTTGAGTAAGAACGTATCTCAGCCCTACAAAAAGAAATATAATGCCCCGCAGGCATTTAGAAGAGATCAAAAAATTGATCACACCAAAAAGCCTATAGTAAAGCAACAGGCAGCGCCGAATGCGCCAAAAGAAGTTCCAAAACCTGTACCAAACAGGTCTGTAGCCCAGCCTGCACCTAAGCCTATTGTTAAGGCTGAACCAAAAACAGAAATTAAACCTGTCGAGAAGATAGATCAAGTCATTTCTGCAAAAGCTGAATCACTTAAAGGATTAACAGTTTTGGGAAAAATTGAGTTACCGGTCGATCGATCCAAAAAGAAAGGTGGACCGGTGGCTTCTTCAGACGAGCGTGGTAGAGATAAAAAACGACCAAGGAGGCGCATAGATAAGCCTGGAGCCCCAAGTGGAAACAGGCCAATCGTTGCGGCGATTCACGGTAATCGGCCACAAGGAGGAAATCGGCCACAAAGTGCTAATGCCCGTGTAGGTCCACCAGTAAGAATTCAAAAAGCTGAGCCTACCCAAAAAGAAATTCAAGACCAGATCAAACAGACTCTAGCTCGACTACAGGGTAAAAGTGGAGGAAAAGGAAAAAGTAGAAGAGATAAAAAATCTGAGCGTGTTAGGGATCCAGAAACGGAGACTGAAGAAGCAAAAATATTGAAGGTAACCGAATTCATTTCTGCCAATGATCTTGCATCCTTGATGGATTTATCAGTAAATCAGGTTATTTCAGTATGCATGTCGCTAGGTATGTTTGTTTCTATCAATCAACGGTTAGATGCAGAAGCTATTACTATTATTGCTGACGAATTTGGATATGATGTGGAGTTTACCAAGTCCATCGAAGACGACTTTGAGGAAGAAGCTGCGGATTTACCAAAGGACTTAAAAGAAAGAGCTCCAATCGTCACGATAATGGGTCACGTAGATCATGGTAAAACATCACTGCTGGATTACATCAGAATGTCAAAAGTCACCGCAGATGAAGCAGGAGGTATTACTCAGCACATCGGGGCTTATGATGTCACTACTAAAACGGGACACAAAATAGCGTTCCTTGATACTCCCGGCCACGAGGCATTTACAGCAATGCGGGCAAGAGGAGCAAAAATCACTGACATTGCCATCATTGTAATTGCTGCTGATGACAGCATCATGCCTCAAACCAAAGAGGCAATCAATCATGCTCAAGTAGCAGCAGTACCGATGATCTTTGCGATAAATAAAATAGATCGTCCATCTGCAAATCCTAATAAGATAAAGGAAGAGTTGGCAAATATGAACTTGCTGATAGAAGAATGGGGCGGGAAATATCAATCCATGGATATCTCAGCAAAAACAGGTGCGGGTATCGATGAACTTCTGGAAAAAGTTCTCCTTGAGTCTGAGATATTAGAATTGAAAGCTAATCCAAGCAAAAATGCTGCCGGGACCGTTATTGAAGCGTCTTTGGACAAAGGACGTGGATATGTATCCACGATAATGGTTCAAGCCGGAACGTTGAAAATTGGTGATATAATTCTTGCAGGAAAGCATTATGGCCGAGTGAAAGCCATGTTTGACCACAAAGGTAAGAAGCTGAAAGATGCAGGACCTTCTACTCCTGTACAGGTACTTGGACTCAGTGGTGCACCTCAGGCCGGAGATACGATAAAAGTATATGATACTGAAAGAGAAGCAAGAGATATTGCAAATTCAAGAGAGCAAATTCAGCGAGAGCAAAGCATCCGAACCAAGAAGCATATCACATTGGATGAAATCGGTCGTCGATTGGCTATCGGTTCATTTAAAGAACTAAACATTATCATCAAAGGTGACGTAGACGGATCTGTTGAGGCACTTTCTGATTCCTTGTTGAAACTTTCCAAGGATGAAGTAAAAGTTAGCATTATACACAAAGCAGTGGGCCAGATCTCAGAATCTGATGTCCTTTTGGCATCAGCTTCAGATGCGATTATACTTGGATTCCAAGTTCGACCTTCATCCAATGCGAAGAAACTTGCGGAGCAGGAAGAAATTGAAATCCGTCATTACTCAATCATCTACGATGCGATTAACCAAATCAAAGATGCAATCGAAGGCATGCTAGAGCCTACGTTTGAAGAGATAATTACAGGTAACATACAGGTACGAGAGGTCTTTAAGATCACGAAGATTGGAACTGTTGCAGGTTCTTATGTGACTGATGGATTCATCACCAGAAAGAATAAGATTCGTGTGATCAGAGATGGTATTGTAATCCACGAAGGTGAGATCGATCAATTGAAGCGATTCAAAGATGATGTAGCTGAAGTGAAAGCTGGTTATGAGTGTGGTATTTCGATCAAGAATTTCAATAATATCGAAATTGACGATACGATTGAAGGTTATGAAATGAAAGAAATCAAAAAGAAAAAGTAATTTCTAATTGAAAATAATAAAAAAAGGAACCGAATTTCGGTTCCTTTTTTAGTTTTGGACTATGGTAGAAGCTTTGCTGATATTTTTGAAAATTGTTTTTTTTATGGCATTTGTAAGTCTGATTTCTGGTCTTATCAAACCTGTGTATTCACTTTGGTTTCTGGATCGGATGAATCGGGCTAAAGTGATAAAAATTTATGGCACCCTGTGCCTGATAATTACGATACTGTTAATCCTTTTTTCTTAATCAGTACCAGATTCCATGCGTTATAAAATTACAGGGTAAATTAATCCACACTTATTGAGAAAAACGACACTGTATAGCCAAAAAACAGTAAAGAACCCTTCCTTAAAGCAAGTCATTTCAAATGGGAAATTTATTTATCTTCTGCTAAGCTTTGAAGTTCTAACTCAGTTTTAGCAGGATTCGAAACTTCTTTTTTCAAACTCTTGGTCGCCAAAACCATTAAAGAAATGGCCAATACAAATAGCAGTGCAGCAATTAAGGAAAGCACATAAACTTCTTCTTGGAAATTTTTCCAAGCAAATAGTCCTAAGGAAGCCAAAGTCACCGTGAACATGAAAAACATCGGAATAGTCACAAAAAGCGCATTGATCTTTTGCTTGATCAACCAAACCGCGATGGTCAATAATGCCAAAGCCGCCAGTAACTGATTTGCCGAACCGAATATTGGCCAAAGCGTGGTGAACTCCCCTGAGGCAAGCAGTAAAATCGAAAAGACCACTACTATTCCCGTAGACGCAAATCTATTTTTCGCCAAAAACTGGGCAGAAGCTTGAGGAACATCCTCGAAATACTCTTGAAGGGTGAATCTGGCTAAGCGAGTGCAAGTGTCCAATGTGGTCAATGCAAAGGCAGAGACTGTCAAGGCCACAAATCCAACTGCAAACTGCTCTGAAATACCAAGCGAGGCGATCATGCCACCCAGTCCTGTTGAGAATAAGGATACCGGGCCTTCGCCTGCTAGTCGGGCTACGTAATCACCTTTGGTCAAGACCACCACAGCTCCCACAGAAATAATGGCAAGGAATGATTCAATCAACATTCCCCCAAAACCTACAACTTTCGCGTCGGACACTTTGTCTAACTGTTTGGAAGTAGTACCTGAGGCGACTAACGAGTGAAAGCCACTTATCGCACCGCAGGCAATCGTTACAAATAAGACGGGAAAAATGTAGCCCAGATTATCATCTGTGAAAGTGATTTCATTTGACATTTCTATCGTTGGGTTCGCTACAAATACCCCCAGTACAGCGGCTATGATCAATCCATACAGTAGAAAACTGTTCAGGTAATCTCTTGGCTGAAGCAGCATACTAACAGGAGTGACAGAAGCGATGAATGCATAACCTAAAAGTGCTATAATCCAGATTTTATAGTCGAGCGCAAAAGGAAACTGCATTCCGAGGTACACGAAATAATACATCAAAACTACCCCTACAATGCTCAGAAGGATAAAAGATATTTTTTTACTTCCAATCACCTTGTTCATTATCCCAAAGGCAATTGCAAGCAGAATAAATAAAATTGAAGCTGAGCCTACACCGGGATTACTGACAAAGGTTTTGGCGATAATGTCTGAAAATACCCCGATGACAAGGATTAGTGTAGAAAAGCTGAAAACAATAAAAAGCTGTTTGCCCCGTAGTCCGATCTGATTTCGGATGATTACTCCGATTGATTTCCCATCAGTTTTGAGTGAGGCTGCCATGCTTCCTAGATCGTGAACTGCTCCAAAAAATATTCCTCCAACCAAGATCCAAATGACAGCAGGAATCCAACCAAAAGTGACGGCGATAATAGGCCCCACAATCGGACCAGCCCCGGCAATCGAAGCAAAATGATGACCCAAAACCACAATTGGTTTGCTGGGCTCATAATCTATTCCATCCCGATGAATATGGGAGGGTGCAGGTTTATCATCATTCAGCCCAAATTTTTTGTAGACAAAATTTCCATAAAATCGGTAAGCTAGGAGCAGGATGATTCCGGATATCGAGAGAAGTAATGCTAAACTCATGATCTAAATTTTGGGCAATTGATGAGAATTGAAAATAAATTCTGTGCGCAGTTTTGCTTGAAGATAAGCAAATCCTCCAGCTGATATTTTTTTATGACAGAATTTTGAAGGACAATTAGGTTCAATCCTCTAAATTCAAACTTTTTCAGCACCAAACATATATTTCTGACAGCTTCAATCCAGTGCTCTAATACTACGTACCTTTATCAAATCCATGAAAATTAAAGAGTTCAACTATTCCGCAAATTTTTGCGAAGAAAATATTTGGCATTTATGCCAAAATGAAGAATTAGAGGGCTTTACAAAAAAAGTTCTTATCGTTTCCAATTCCTCAAAAAATTGCCCTTTCAGATTTCAAAAATCGATTAATGATGACGAAGTGGTCTGGTGGAATTACCACGTAATTATGTTGGCATCTGCAACTGATACAAGCTTGGTTTATGATTTTGATTCCACTCTGCCAGTTCCTATCAACGCTCAGGAGTATTTTAAATTAACTTTCGAAAAAAAAGATCACTTAAAAGAAGCCAATTTGCCTTTATTTAAATTGATAGATGCGAGAAATTACATTGAATCCTTTTTTTCTGATAGAAGTCATATGAAGGATGTAGATGGAAATTGGTTGTCAAGTCCTCCAAACTGGCAGATTATTGGAAAAAATAAGAATCTTCCGCTGATCAAATTGCAGGATTTTTCAAGCTCAAGTGAGCAAAAAATGCATAGCCTCGAAGAGATGGAATCACTTATTTAAGAGATTTCAGCTGGGAGTTAATTATTTCCTGATCTAATTAATCCTCTATGTTCAATTGAGAGTAGAATTTACACAACTAAATTAATGAGATAATTTGGCTCGAAAATCAGAATTCCATCCAGTTAAGTCTATATCACACTGATTTTATTTACCGGATATATAGGGTAAATTTGTTTAGGTTGATTTATCAAATAAAATTAAAATTTAATATGGCTTGGTTTAAAAGAACAGATAAGGGTATCAAAACATCTACCGCTGAAAAGAAAGATGCACCTGATGGCCTTTGGTTCAAAACTCCAAATGGAAATATTATCCATACTAGAGAACTAAAGAATAATTCCTTTGTCTGTCCTGACGATGATTTCCATGTCAAGATCGGATCTAAAGAGTATTTTGAAATTTTATTTGATACTAATAAATTCAAAGAACTGGATGCGAAAATGACATCTAGCGACCCTTTGAAATTCACAGACACTAAACCGTATGGTGATCGAATCGTAGCAACAATTCAAAAAACAGAATTAAATGACGCGGTTAGAACTGCTGTTGGTAAAATAAATGGGTTGGACATTGTGATCTGTTGTATGGATTTTAATTTTATCGGAGGGTCAATGGGTTCAGTAGTGGGGGAAAAAATTGCTCGTGGTATTAATCATTCGCTAAAAAATAAAATTCCTTTCCTGATGATCTCCAAATCGGGAGGTGCAAGAATGATGGAAGCGGGTTTTTCACTAATGCAAATGGCTAAAACTTCCGCTAAACTTGCCTTGCTTGACCAGGCAGGAATTCCCTATATTTCACTTCTTACTGATCCCACAACTGGTGGAGTGACTGCATCATACGCTATGTTAGGTGATTTCAATATTGCCGAGCCTGGCGCTTTGATAGGGTTTGCTGGTCCGAGGGTAATTCGCGAGACAATCGGAAAAGATTTACCAAAGGGTTTTCAAAGATCTGAATTCGTTTTGGAACACGGATTCCTTGACTTCATCATCGATAGAAGACACTTGAAGTCAAGGTTGACCAATTTATTAAACCTCTTGAACAATTAATCAGTTATGCGTACAAGCTCGTTCGGCAATGGCTTCAAGTTTGAAGGAAACCATGGCTGTATTTAGTGATTTATAAATATATTTGTTATCTCAAACTGGGGCCAACTTCCTAAGAAAAATTAAACTAAAATTTCATGGGTTCTGTAATTATTACATCCATTATAGCATTTACCGTCATCATATTGCTATTGGTTTTTATTCTCCTTTTTGCACAATCGAAGCTTGTTGCGTCAGGAGATGTGAGTATTATTATTAATGGAGATACTAGTTCTCCAATAATAACTTCAGCAGGAACAACGCTGTTATCTACGCTAGGTGGTCAGAAAATTTTCTTGCCATCTGCCTGTGGTGGTGGTGGTACTTGTGCGATGTGCAAATGTATTATTGAAGAAGGTGGTGGAGAAGTGCTTCCAACAGAAATAGGACATCTCAGCCGTGCTGAGCAACAAAGTAATGTTCGTTTAGCATGCCAAGTAAAAGTTAAAAGCGATATGAAGATTCGTGTTCCAGAGGAAATCTTCGGAATTAAAAAATGGGAATGCGAAGTAGTCTCGAATTACAATGTTTCTACTTTTATCAAAGAATTTAAAGTGAAATTACCAGAGGGCGAAACGCTTGATTTCGAATCTGGGGGATATATTCAGATTGATGTTCCAGCAATCACTGTAAATTTCAAGGGTATTGATATCACTCCTCATCCAGACTTAGGTCATCCCGTCGATGTATATCAAAGTGATTGGGATAAATTCGGACTTTGGAATTTGGTCATGAAAAATGACGAGGAACTATTTCGTGCCTACTCCATGGCTAACCACCCTGCCGAAGGTAACATTGTGATGTTGACCATTCGTATTGCAACTCCGCCTTGGGATAGAGCAAATAACAGGTGGATGGATGTTAATGCGGGAGTTTGTTCTTCTTATGTTTTTGGCAGAGAGCCAGGAGATAAGGTCATGATTTCAGGGCCGTACGGTGAATTCCATATTAATCCAACACAACGTGAAATGATTTATATTGGTGGAGGTGCCGGTATGGCTCCATTGAGATCACACATTTTTCATCTTTTCCATACTGAAAAGTCAGATAGAAAAGTTTCTTATTGGTATGGTGGTAGATCAAAAAAAGAATTGTTCTACACTCCTCAATTTAGAGATATAGAGAAAAATTTTCCAAATTTTCAATTCAACATTGGTCTTTCAGAGCCTCTTCCAGAAGATAATTGGAAGATAAAAAGCTCGCTTGAAGATAGTGAAGGAGACGGTTATGTAGGATTTATACACCAGGTATTATTCGATAACTATTTGAAGAATCATCCTGAGCCCGATGAAGTAGAATATTACTTGTGCGGACCTCCATTGATGAATGCAGCTGTTTTAAAACTGCTTGACGATTTGGGAATTCCTCAAGAAAATATCAGATTTGACGATTTCGGAGGTTAATTAAATAAGAATCCCGCTTAGGCGGGATTTTTTATTTAAGTACCATTCTTCATTCTTTCCTTAATTTACGAATTTGTCCATCATGATAATTCATACTTACTTTGACCCGGTAGCTGAATACCTGTGGCAAAAAAAATATTCAGAAAGCTCATTTTTTAAGCAAATTCATTTTTTCGGAGAAGATTTTCCAGATCTTAAAGGTGTTCAAATAGCCTTGGTTGGATTAAAAGAAAACCGAGGTGCCCTCAAAATAGAAAGTGCAGCGAGAGGAAGTACTGAAATTCGAGAGAAGCTTTACGAACTCAAAAGGGGATTGGGTTCTTATCGTATTGCCGACCTTGGTGACTTAATCACAGGAGATACGCGTGAGCAGACTTACGAGCTAATGCAAATTGTGGGAGAATATTTGATGAAGAACCAAATACTCCCAATTTATCTCGGGGGATCTCATGATTTGGACTTCGGTCAATACCTCTCGTACAAAAAAATGCAAAAATTGGTAAGCCTTTTGACAGTCGATTCAAAGTTTGATATGGAAGAAGAAGGACCGGCCTGTTATCAGCATACGCAAGATATAATTCTACATCAGCCTAACTTTCTCTTTTCTTATTCTCATCTAGCCTATCAAAGTTTTCTTGTGGATCCTACACTGATAAGTGTACTTGAAAAACTCTATTTTGAACATATTCGTCTCGGCGAATTACGATCAGAATTTAGAGAGGTGGAGCCTTTAATTCGAAATGCAGATTTATTGAGTTTTGATTTGAATGCAATCCAATCTGCTGACGCACCCGGTTCAATTGATGCTCAGCCCTTTGGACTCACAGCAGAAGAAGCTTGCCAGATTTGTTGGTTTGCTGGTACCAATGAAAAGCTAAGCTCCTTTGGAATTTATGGCTATGAACCTTACTTTGATAACTCTGTAAATAAGACTGCGAAAGTAATCTCGGTAATGATTTGGTATTTCATAGAGGGCTTCTATTCTAGAAAAGACAGTCTCTCATTCAAGAGCAGTGACTATATCAAATACACCGTTTCTTTGGATACAAAGCCTAATAATTTGGTGTTCTACAAGAGTAAGCGTAGTAGTAAATGGTGGTTAGAAGTGCCTGGTAAGGATAATGAAAAATTTGATCGAATGATTACAGTACCTTGTAGTTATGCAGATTATCAAATTGCTCAAAAAGGTGAAATTCCGGAGCGATGGATCAGTGCCCAGATCAAAATGCTCTAATGAGAGTGTATACCAAGCAGCAGCTTGCACTAAGAAATGGGCAAGACAAGCCTGAAATTTGGGTTGCCTATCGGGGTATAATCTATGACCTGACAGGTTCTAGGATGTGGAGAGACGGAAAGCATTATGAGCATTGGGCTGGTCAAGACTTGACCGAAGAATTACCTGACGCACCGCATACCGGAAAAGTATTCGATAAATTTCTGCCCATCGGGCAACTCGTATAACATGATATTAATCGCCGATAGTGGCTCCAGTAAAACCGACTGGAGAGTAATTCATAAAAACGGTAAAATAAGTCAATACCGAGGACTGGGATTTAATCCCTATTATCAGACTTCTGAAGAGATGGCTATTCAGATGCGGCATGATTTTCTAATTAATCTGAAAAGTGAGATTGAAGAAATCTATTACTATGGTGCAGGGTGCTCAAGTCAAGGTCGGAAAGATGAAGTGACTTTTGCCTTAAAAACAATTTTTCCTCATGCTAAGATTACCGTGGATCATGATCTCTCTGCTGCTGCAAAGGCTACTTGCGGACATCAATCAGGGATTTCATGTATTCTTGGCACTGGCTCAAACAGTTGTGATTATGACGGGCAAAAGATTACAGACACAAGACCGGCACCGGGATATATCCTAGGTGATGAAGGAGGTGGAGGATATATCGGAAGGAAGTTTCTGAGTGATTTTATCCATAAGGAAATGCCTGAATCGATCAAGAATGAACTAATAGAAAGATTTGGGTTGACTGCTACCATGATTCAAGAGCATGTGTATCAAAAGCCCTTTCCAAACCGATATATGGCTAGCTTTTGCAGATTTATCACCGAACATGAGTCAGATCGATATTGCTATTTGCTTTATTATAATTCATTCCAGGATTTTTTTAAAAAACATGTAATCAAGTATGATGACTATAAGAATAAGCAAGTGAATTTTGTAGGGTCTATTGCTTATTACAACAGTGACATTCTCAGAAAAGCCGCTTATGATAATGAAATTAATGTGAACCTCGTAATTGAAAGTCCTATTGCAGGATTGACTTTATATCATCAAGCAATGCTATGAGAGTAACCGAAAGTACCTCTTTATATGATAACCTTGAGCAGATGAGCGTTTTAGAGTTACTAGATAATATTAACACAGAGGATCAAAAAGTCCCTTTGGCTGTACGATTAGTTATTCCAGTTATTTCTGATTTAGTATCCGCTATAGTTCCGAGAATGGAGCGGGGAGGAAGATTGATCTATATTGGTGCTGGGACTAGTGGTAGACTTGGTATTCTAGATGCTTCAGAATGTCCACCTACCTACGGAGTACCATTTGATTGGGTAATTGGTTTGATAGCCGGTGGAGATCATGCCATCCGCAAAGCGGTAGAAAATGCCGAGGATGATAAGGATCAAGCTTGGAAAGATATCCAAGAATACGGCTTCAATGAAGATGACACTGTGATCGGTATTGCAGCCTCAGGAACTACTCCTTATGTAATTGGAGGTGTGAGAAGGGCAAGATCAAAGGGCTTGTTGACAGCAAGCATTACTTGCAATCCTAATTCTCCCCTTTCGAGTGAAGTTGACTTTGCTATTGAGGCGGTTGTAGGTCCAGAATTCCTGACCGGGAGTACCCGAATGAAGGCTGGAACTGCTCAGAAACTAGTTTTAAATATGATTTCCACAGCAGTCATGATCAAACTTGGTCGGGTGAAAGGAAATAAAATGGTGGATATGCAATTGTCCAATGCCAAATTGGTTCAGCGTGGTATCAATATGATTGTGGAAGCTACTGGGTTGGGAGAGGGTAGAGCTAAAGAATTGCTACTGAGTGAAGGTTCCGTTCGAAAAGCTACAGCTTATTATTATTCAAATCTGTAGCTAGGTTTATTATTGAAGTTACTGTTTTTTTTAAAGGTATAGGATGTATCTTCGCATCCCGATTAAGCTTTTGAATGCCAATAGCTTATTTAATAAAAACAAATACAGCAGTGATGCTGCATACTTATGAAAAATAATAATCCGAAAAAGCCTTTTTTCAATAAAGCGAAAAAAGAAACTACAGACTCAAAAGGACTCAAAGGTGAGTTTAAGAAAAGGTCAACCAGTTCAGAATTTGACCTCTCTGAAGGACAAAAAAAGGGGTTTGGAAAGAAATCAACATTTGTAGGGAAAAAGTATAGTCCAGCAAAAAGTTTTGATCGAAAGGAAAGTGAAAATAGATTCGATAATTCTATATCCGGTGAATTTTCCCAAAAGAAATTTTTTAAAAAATCCAGTGATACGGATTCAAGAAACCAGAGATCAGGTAGTTTTGACTCAAAGCGTTTTTCATCTACTGATCAAAAGCGATCCGAAAAACCTTTTAATAGGGATTTGAAATCTGGAAAGTCTTCCGGCCCATCTAAGGATGAAGGTAAAGTCTATAAAGGAAGAGGAAAAGATCAGCGGCCTATTTATGAGCCTGGAACACCCGTATATAAAAAGGAGAGTAAGGGGCCGAAAGGTTTTGGCAAGAATCGATTTGTCGATCAAGACACAAATTTAGATCGCCCTGATTATAAATTTGATAGCCTTCCTTCCAAGAAGAAAAAGCTTGAACAGAGCGAAGAAGGATTAATCAGACTCAATAAGTTTATTTCAAATTCTGGAATTTGCGGGCGTCGTGAAGCTGATCAACTGATTGCTCAGGGCTTGATTACTCTGAATGGAGAGATCTGTACCGAGATGGGTAGAAAAGTAAAGCGAACAGATCGAGTGGTCTACCAAGGAAGGAAGATCAATCCTGAGAAGCCGGTTTACGTATTGCTAAACAAGCCGAAAGACTTTATTACCACCACGGAAGATCCAATGGATCGTAAGACGGTGATGAATTTGGTTGGTAACGCCTGTGAAGAGCGTATTTTCCCAGTTGGAAGACTCGATCGCAATACAACAGGGCTACTCTTGTTTACCAATGATGGTGAACTGGCTGCTAAGCTTTCTCATCCCTCCAATGAAATCAAGAAAATCTACCAAGTTTCGCTTGACAAACCTTTGACCAAAAATGATGAAGAGGCCATTATCGCTGGCTTAACACTCGAGGACGGATCAGTCGCTGTGGATGATCTACAGGTGTTGTCGTTGGATAGAAAAATCATGGGATTGGAGATTCATGTTGGAAGAAACAGAATTGTAAGAAGAATTTTTGCACATCTAGGCTATGATGTTACAGCTCTTGATCGGGTGATCTATGCTGGCTTGGATAAAAAGGATCTTAAACGCGGGCATTATAGATTCCTTTCCGAGCAAGAAGTCATCCGACTCAAATTCTTTGTTTAGTAAAAAAGCTCCCAATTTGGGAGCTTTTTTTATGTGAATCCTTTCAGGGCTTTTTCCAAATCCCTTTTGGTGATTACTCCCCCTTTTCGCCAGAGGATTTTCCCTTTTTTAAAAAGAATGTAGTGTGGAATAGATCGGACACCAAATTGTTGAGAAAGCTGCGGCTGCTTATCAACATTAATTTTTAGCAATGTTACTTTCCCCCCAAGCTCAGAAATAATTTCTTCAAGGACAGGACTCATAGTTTGGCATGGACTACACCAATCTGCATAGAAATCAGCTAAGATTAGTTCTTGGCTTTTAGAGATAGTTTCTTTGTTATTTTTCTTTGGCATTTTTAAAAAAAGCCTTCTGAGGAATTTCAGAAGGCTTTTAGTAACTAGTTGTTTTTATAATTAGTTTCCCGCTGGAGGAGTAGGGAGCTTAAGGTTGAGCTTTGCAAGTACCAGCTCAGTGAACTTATCCTGCTCTTTGGTATAAAGAAGAATAGGTGATTGTCCGGCGGTCTCTGCAAAAATATGTGTATAGCTATTCTCAGCAGCTACTGCATTAATTGCATTTACTACTTTAGTCTGCACAGGCTCTAGCAGTTCACCTAGTTTACGCTGATAAGATACTTGTGCATCCTGCTCATACTTCTGAAGATCGGTTTGGATTTTGGTTAATTCTCCTTCTTTGGCGGTTCTAGCCTCTTCAGTCATGGACTGAGAAGCCTGCTGGTAAGTCTGAACCTGACGCTGAAAATCAGCAGCCTTAGTCTGAATGTTTGTTTGCAATTGGGTCTGATAATCTTGAATATCAGCACCGATTTGCTCCATCTCCGGCATCAAATCCATTATGAATTCAACATTGGTGTACCCAATTTTTATCTCTTGCGCCTGAGCGACAAATCCTGCGCAAAGCATTACTACTGCGGAAAGGATAACTTTTACTTTCATCATTTTTTGGTTCTTTTATTTGTTGTCTTCTATTCCTAATTCTTCCAAAACAAATTCAGAGTAATCATGTCTTGGGTCAGTCCAGATAATTGCCGATGGATCGGCAGCTTTATCAAATAACATTCCCAGATTATTTCTTCTGGTCACTCGCTCGATCGCATCGTAGATTTTTGATTGGAGTGGTTGAAGTAACTCTGCTTGCTTTTGGAAATATTGTCCATTGATCCCAAAAATTCTGCTGTTGAATTCCTGAGATTCTTTTTGTTTCAATTTGATCAGTTCCAGCCTTTGCTGATACATTTCTTCTGTTAACAGTACCTCCTCGGCCTTTAGGAGTACGGAAAGATCTTTTATATTCTTATCCAAATCCTGTGCCTGCTTTTTCCATTCGGCACTGATATTTTCAATTTCTTGCTGGATTACCTTATAATCCGGATGCTTATTTAGAATATATTCAGAATCAATGTAACCGATCTTTTGAGCGGCTGAATTCCTTGCTGAGAGCACTATGAGCAATAACAACAGTAGTTTCAGCGATTTATCCATACCTACCTTTTGTTTTTATCTAGGATTTATGTTTTAACGATTCATTATTGAAATTTTGAACAGATTAACCAAAACTTTCTAGCATCTGACTTATCTAAATTGTTGTCCTATGGTGAAGTGAAACTGAGCTCCACTTGGCTGTGTCTGTCCTGGAATAGCATCAAATCCATATCCCCAGTCGATTCCGAGTAATCCAAACGCTGGCATAAATATTCTAGCTCCCATTCCAGCTGATTTTTTCAAATCGTATGGATTGTAGTCTGCATATGAACCCCAGTTATTTCCTGCTTCAGCAAATGCTAGCACAAAGATGGTAGCTGATGGGTTTGGAGATACTAAATACCTAACTTCCATCACATATTTATTATATACTACTCCTCCAAAAGGATCTGAACCTTGTTCTCCTCTCGTTAGCTTGCCCGGGGTAATTGATTGATTTTCGTATCCTCGCAGACCAATGATTTCTTGACCTAAAGAAAAATTGTTGAAGGTCATACCATCTCCTCCCATTACAAATCGCTCCAATGGAATGATTCCAATCTTACTGCCATAAGAACCTAAGAAGCCCATGTGAGCTCTTGCACTGGCGACCAATTTCGTTGAGCCGAATAATGGGGTGTAAATCGAGGCATCAAACATCCACTTATGATATTCGAGCCACTTGTACTTCTCTTCATCAGGTGATTCCCGATCGATCTTATTATTCAATAATGAGTAAGGCGGGGTCGCCGAGATGGCTAACATGATGTTTGATCCGAATCTTGGATAGATTGGATTATCAATGTTATTACGGGCGATTGTGGTGTTTAAGGTAACACTATTTGAAGTACCTGAAGGGTAGCTCAGACCGAATGAGCTGCCGAATTGATCAAATTCATAGATTTGGAACCGCAAGGAATTACTGATACTAAAGTAATCATCCGGCCAAGTCACACGTTTTGCAAGTCCTAGTGTCACCCCGGTAATTTTGAAGAAGCCCAGATCTTGACCAAAATTATTTGGATTTCTAAAATCAATCTGTCGCTGTATAGAGTGGTTGAAGGAAAAACTTAAAGCATTCGGTTTTTTACCCCCAAACCAAGGCTCCGTTAAGGATAGAGAATAATTCTGGAAAGATCGACCATTGGCCTGCACCCGAAGTGAAAGTTTTTGTCCGTCACCAACTGGAAGAGGATCCCACTTATCGAAATTTCCAATATTCTTTATGGAGAAGTTATTGAACGAAAGACCTACGGTACCCACAAAGCCCATGAACCCTCCCCATCCACCGGATAGCTCAATCTGATCATTTGGGCGTTCTTCTAATTCGAATGTAATATCAACTGTAGCTGCTTCAAAGTTTGGTCTGAGATCTGGATTTATTTTCTCGGGGTCAAAGTAACCAAGAGTCGAAAGTTCACGAATAGTACGTACTAACAGCGACCGGTTGAATTTCTGACCTGGAAGAATTCGAATTTCCCGCATTACCACATGATCAGAAGTTCGATCGTTTCCTTTGATATTTACACTATTGACAGTTACTTGGGGTCCTTCAAAAATCCGCATTTCCAAATCAATTGAATCTCCTGCCACATTGACTTCCACAGGGTCTATGCTAAAAAATAAATACCCATTATCCTGATAAAGTGAGCTAACATCATCTCCTTTTGCAGGATCGTAATTGAGGCGTTTATCTAATTTTTCCTTATCATAGACATCACCTTTCCGAATACCAAGCTTGGCCAGTAACACAATGTCAGGGTGAATGAAATTACCATTGAACGTGATATTTCTATAATAATATTTCACCCCTTCCTCCAGCGCAATATCAATATTGATCTTGTCCTCACCAAAGTCATAAATAGAATCAGCAACGATTTTGGCGTCACGGAAACCTTTGCTTTGGTAGAAGTTGATCACACTCTCCTTGTCATTTCTATACTCTTTTGGAATGTATTTTGATCCATTGAAAAAATTGAGTTTGAAATTTTTGTTAATGAAATTTTTCGCATCCTCTGACGAAGCACTGTCAGTATAAAATAGGGTATTCTTTATATCTTTTGGAGTGGCTGTCTCAAGACGTGTATATACGTCTTTAAAAATACTAATCCTGGCGTGTTCTTTTGTTTTCTTCAGCTTGCTTTTAAGTTTGGATTCTGCAATCTGTTCATTTCCGAAAAAGTCTATTTCATTAATTTTTACTTTCGAGTTCTGGACAACGTCAAAGCGTAATTTGACTGAATTAGGAAGTGTTGTATCACGTTCTTGAATGATTTTAACTTCTGCATTAAGAAAACCTTTGTCCAAGTAATATTTTTCAATATTACGTTTGGCATTGTTCAAAACATCATCCCTGACAACACGCCCTCTGATATTTACTTTGTCTTTGAGTTCACCTTCTTGAGTTTTATTCATTCCAGAGAACTCGACGCGAGAAAATCTAGGGCGTTCTGTAAGATCTAAAAGCAAATAAATATCTTCGCCTTCAATTTTTGTCACTAGAATTTTGACATCTCCTATGATTCCTTGTCCCCAAAGTTTTTTGAGAGCATTTGATATGGCATCACCAGGCACTTGGATCTGATCATCAACTTTTAATCCGGATAGAGAAATGATTGCAATCTCGTCTAGGGTGGATAGCCCTACCGCTTTGATCTCAGCGATCCGGTAAGTTTCGGGCTTAGCGTAGTTCAGCTCTAATATGTCTATCGGCTTACTTGAGGCATAGCGACTTTGGCCTAAGCGAATTTGTGCCACTGAACTGTTGGCCCAAATAAAACAAAACAGAATAAGTAAACTTTTTTTCATCAAAACTTAGGATTTAACTTGCTCACCGGTCATTCCAAATCGCCTTTCCCTGGATTGGTAATCGGAAATTGCTTCATAAAGGTGTTCTTTTCTAAAATCTGGCCATAATACAGGAGTGAAATACATTTCTGTGTAGGCCAATTGCCAGAGGAGAAAATTACTTAATCTGAACTCCCCACTTGTTCTGATCATCAATTCAGGATCTGGAATACCAGCTGTTTCCAGATGATCAGCAACTACCTGTTGTGTGATTTCGGAATGTTTTAATTTCCCTTCTGAGACTTTTTGAGCAATGCGTTTGGTAGCTTGAGTAAGTTCCCACTGTCCGCTGTAGCTTAGGGCCAACACAACTTTTAGTCCTGAGTTTTCACGGGTAATTTCTTGCGCTTCCATTAACTTCGAATAGGCAGATGGGGGAAGACTACTTATATCACCGATCGATTTCAGTCGAATATTGTTTTTCATCATCATTGGGACCTCATCTGTGATAGTCTTTACCAATAATTCCATCAGTGCATTGATTTCATCCTGTGGACGAGACCAATTTTCTGTAGAAAATGAAAACAATGTCAAGTACTCGACCCCTAAATCCTCTGCGCCCTCAATTGCATCTTTAACTGCTTGGATAGCATGCTTGTGGCCAAATATTCTCATCGCCCCTTTCTTCTTGGCCCAGCGCCCATTGCCATCCATTATTATTGCAATATGTCGGGGGATTCTGTTCCGGTTTTTTATTTCCTTCATTCCTTCGTTGCCGAATATTAATTTTTTGCAGCTACAAAAATGCCTATTCTTTTTCAATTATCTAACCCACCATGGATTTAATTAATAGGCATAGCACTTAGTTGAGGCGAAAGTATAACTAACTGTCACACCCAGGAAATAATACCAATCTTTATCATAAGGATTTCCAAAGTTAATTCCATAAGGGACATCAGGATTTGTAGGATCTTCGAATCTAGGAATTGAAGGTGCTGTGCTATCTATCTTATCCAGATAATCTGTGAATGTGGGTCGAAAGCCTATTTCTGCAGCTAAAGTCCAACGATCATCGAGTCGATATTTAACTCCGCCTCCGAAAGGAATAATCACCGTACCCAAGTTATATTGAGATGGGGAATCAAACGCGTAGGTATTACCTTTCATGAGGAACAGGCTATATCCAACTCCAAAGAAGGCGTATGGGGAAAATCTGAATTCAGAACCATTTCTCAAAAAATCGAGAAAATTAAATTCCATAATTGCAGATCCTTCGATCACACCTCCTCTGAATCCGGCATTCCGAATTCGGGCCAATTCATCAATGGGTTTAATGCTATCAGCTGCCTGAATAATGGCCATATTAATGCCAACTCGAAGCGTCCAAACATTGTCAAAATTTCTCTTGCCAAACAACGTGACTTGGGGCCCTAACTGGCCCGGATCAATTTTCCGAATAATATCTCCGGAATAAGCTGCGAAGCCTATTCCTCCTCCTAGTTCATACTTTTGAGCAAATGATCCCTGGGCAAACCCTGTAAATAAAAAGCTGAAAAGCAGTAAGTATTTGGAAATCTGTAAATTGACCTTTTTCAAGTTAGTGCAAGTTATGAAGTACCAAACGTTTAAAAAACGCATTTTGATATTTGGCGGGTTAATAATTGTTAAGCTAACATGGGTATATTTTTGGGTAAATTATAAATCAATTCCTGATATCAAATCCCCAATTTAATTTTTGTCGTAGGGTATCAAAGAAATGGTAGTTTGGTAATTTTATAAGATTTGCTGAAAAGACTTCCTTTCTAACTTTTAATTTCACCTCTGAGGAAATTGATGTTGACCGGGAATCCAGAGAGATTAGAAACTTTTCTGAGCGTCCTTCAATTGTAAAACTTATTTCGCTTTCATCAGAAACTATTATAGGGCGAACGTTTAAGTTATGTGGGCTTACTGGGGTGATGACAAGATTTTTTGCCTCGGGAGATATTAATGGCCCACCACAACTTAAAGAATATCCAGTGGAGCCTGTAGGTGTTGAAATAATCAGCCCGTCTGCCCAATAGCTATTCAAGTATTGACTATCGATATAGGTGTGTACTGTGATCATCGATGAGGTATCTCGTTTATGAATAGTAAATTCATTTAAAGCAAAGTTATGCCGACCAAAAAGACCCTTACTTGATTGTAAACTAATTAAACTTCGAGGCTCTATTTGGAAATTATTCTCTGCCAGATATTGGATAGCCTCCCCGATGGTATCAGTGGCAACAGTTGCTAAAAACCCTAATCTTCCAGTGTTTAATCCTAAAATCGGAATTTCTAAACTTCCAACTTGGCACACAGTGTCTAATAAAGTACCATCCCCCCCAATGGAAATCACAAAATCCATCTTGGACATTTCTGACCTATTTTCCAAAGATCGATACGCGGGATTTAGCTCAGGGAAAGTTTGAAGATGTTTTTCAAACTGTTTCGTGACAAAAATTTCAAATTGAAACTTGGATAAATAGTAAAACAGCGACTTGACTTTTAAAAAATTCTCCGATTTTAAAGTCAAGCCATGTAGGGCGACTTTCATACCTCAAATATCTAGAAATCTAAGAAGATTACCAATTCGGTCATCCTCAGTGCTGTATTCAGCTTCCTCTTGGTATTGATCTAATATTTTATATCCAAATCGCTCTAAAGTGGCTTTTAAATATCTTAATTCTGGCTTATTAACCTTTAAAGTGACCTTAATTTTGGATGAATCCAGTGGATCTGTAGAGATAAATGAGCTTAGGATTTTAGTGTTTTCACTTTCGATTATTCTGGAAATTTCTGCTAAGCTATATTCATTCATATTCATTGAGAGGATTAAAATGCTTCCTTCTGATTGAATAGAAAGACTATCTGCAAATGCAGAAATTGAATCCTCCACAGTCACCACACCTAGGTAGTTTGAGTCTCGATCTACTACTGCTACTACATTTGAATGGTGTTCGGAACTTACTCTTAACACTTCATAGATATGCTGATCAGCAAATACCCAACAACCAGAATTTTCAAGCGTGAGGTCGGAAATTGGCTTTTCCAAAGTATTTAAATCAAAAATTAGGTCGCCATTGACTAGACCTATGAATTGCCCTGAGTCCACAACTGGTAAGACATTCGTACGTATTCCCTCCATCCATGATAGTGCTTTCCCAGTTTTATCACTGGGCTTTAAAGGTGGAATGAGGTTATTTATGAATTCGTTAGCCTGCATAATTAGAAAGATAGGGAATGATTTATAAATTCAAAACGAGAAAATCCTAAATCTTGTTCGGATTAACAGTAATTACTACAAGAGATTTAGCCCCAAAATTGATTGTAAGCTACTCCAAGAATAATACCTCCGGCAATAATCACAGGTGAGGAAATACGGGTAAATTGTAAAATCATGTAGGTGCCTAAAATGAATAAGATATTAATTCCATTAGCTTCCAGCTGCTCAAAAAGCAAATAAGCAGCCGAGATCAGCATTCCGCAAGAGACCGCATTAATCCCCTCCAATGCTGCTCTGACTGGACGATATTTTTTTAGCTGGTCCCAAAAGCGAATGACGAAAAAAATCAGGAATATCCCAGGAAGAAAAATACCTGCTGCGGCGATCAATCCCCCCATAAAAAAACCTGTTAATCCATACTCACGCATGGACATAGCACCCACAAATGATGAAATCGAGAAGGTTGGGCCTGGAATCCCCTGTGAAATAGCGTAACCAGTTAGAAATTCCTCAGAACTCAAAAAGTGCTTAAAATCGACGAATTCAGTATACAAATAAGGAACAAGTACTTGTCCACCACCAAAGATTAGACTTCCATTTCGATAAAAGTTTTCAAAAAGTAGGATTGATTGTGACTTTGTCAAAGCACCTAAGATTGCTGCCATGGCCAATGTACCAGCCCATAAATAAAAATTTGCCCATTGAATTCTTAAGGGAGCGTCTTTTTCAAGCTTTGGTTGTTTTTTGTATTTGATAGAAGTGCTCAGGCCTCCTCCGATAAGCAGCAAAGGAAAAATATAGGGTGAACTGTAAAAAAATGAGATGAAAGTTGAAATAAGGACTAAAACCATCGCTTCAGTCGTTTGGATCATTTTACTAATTGTTTTTTGCGCTGCAAATATGATGAACCCAATTGCCATAGGCTGAATAAACCGAGCGAAATTTAATGCCCCAGGCGTATTTTCCTGCAAAAAATTTATCAGTATCGCCGCAAATATCATGATTAGAGTTGCAGGCAATATCCAAACAATAAGAGCCAGATAAGCTAAGTTCGGTCCGCCTACCCGATAGCCTATTGCAGAAATCAATTGAGTAGAGGAGGGACCGGGAAGCATATTGCAAAGTGCATTCAACTCCCAAAGATCCTCTTCCGAAATATAGGCTCTCAGCTTGACCATTCGCTCCAGCAGCATTGCCAGAAAAGCTTGGGGTCCTCCAAATGAAGTCAAAGCAAGTGTCAATGTATCCTTTAGAAAAAGATAATAGCGCACTTGTTTGACAGACATTTATTATTTTTTTAAACCAAGTTCGCGAAGGCGCTGCTCTAGAAATTCTCCGGCTGTAATGTCTTCAAACTGCTTTGTTGAATCACTGGTTATGCAATTTTCTAAACAAGTTAAGTCCATTTCAGACCGAGGATGCATGAAAAAGGGAATTGAATAACGACTGAAATTCATTTTCTCCCTTGGAGGATTCACGACACGATGAATAGTGGATTTTAATTTTTTATTAGTCAGGCGCTCCAGCATATCTCCAACATTGACTACCAGCTGATCAGGAAGTGCAGTGATTGATAACCATTTGCCGTCCTTTCGCTGTACTTGGAGCCCATCGGCGCTAGCTCCCATCAAGAGCGTAATAAGATTGATGTCGCCATGCTCAGCAGCTCTTACGGCATCGGCTGGAACTGAATCAGGATTTTCTATTGGGAAATAATGAATTTGTCTCAAAACGGAGTTTCCGTAAGCAACTTTATCTTCAAAATAATTTTCTTCTAAATCCAATGAAAGCGCAATGGCCCTCAACATTGTTTTGCCAGCACTTTCCAACGTTCTGAAGGCCTCATTTGCATCATTCTGAAATTCCGGAAGCTCCTCAGGCCATATATTTTCTGCGTATTCCGACTTAATCGGGTCTGTGTCAGGTATACCATCTAGCTCCTGACCCACGTGATAGAATTCCTTCAAGTCTCCAGTGTTTCGACCTTTGGCGTGTTCCTTCCCCTTTCCCGTATAGCCCCGTTGAAACCCAATTTCAGCTTTTTCATAGTTGGATTTCAAGTCATCTGGAAGAGCAAAAAACTTTTTGATAGAGCTATAAAGCCGATCTTGCAGATCCTGAGATAACCCATGATTCTTGATAGCTACGAACCCAATATTTTGATAAGCCTCTGCCAGTGTATTCACAAATGCTCTTTTTTGGGCTTCAGATCCAGACGTGAAGTCTGCTAAATCTAAGCTTGGGATTTCATCAAATAGAATTTCCATATGGCCTTTCGTTATAATTTAAGCACAAATTTATCTTTTAAATTAAATATCTTTAGTGTCAAATAACCTTTACCATGAAGAAAATCTTCCTTTTGGCGTGTCTTTCTGGAATATTATTTGCCTGCTCCAGTCAAAAAGAGAAAATAAACCAAGAAGAGCTGGATCTTTCTACCGATTCTATTCAAATAAATCAGGACGTACCAAAAGTAAGTTTCTATCAATACGCTGATTCTTCAGCATTTCCTGATGCAATACTAGAACTGTATACCCCACTTGGTAATCAAATTTTTAAGCCAGGGAAAGTTCCTTTTGAGTTTAATATCAAAAATTATTCTTTTGAGTCATCGGACAAGCAAGAGTTTAAATTGTTCAACATCTTAAATGGGGATGACCCTGTTGGTTTTTATTCACCCATTTTCCAGCGAGATTTAGCGCAGGGAAGTTACCGAGTAGTTGCCTACCTGGTCGATGACGAAGGACTTTCGTTGAAGAGTTTCGGAAATTATGTGTATCGAGATTTTCTGGTAGGTGACTCTAGGCCATTTCCCTATTCGGCTGAACCATATCTTGCCCTTAACTTTCCTAGATCCGAACAAGTATTTGAGGTTGGAAATGTAGTGATCATTGATTTTTTAGTAATTGAGGGAGATATGGAACTGGATGGGCTGAAAGTGATAATTGAAGTGAATGATTTTGACTATTCCACCAGAGAAATGTTACCCGTACGGATAGAAAATCTTCCCGCGGGGAGCTATAGAATAAAGATCAGATTAATACGAATTGATGGCAAAGAGCTTGAAGGTCCGTTCTCTAGTGTGAGTAAATCTATCATTGTCCGATAACATACATATCTTTGAAGATTCATTCCTTGCCCAATCCATGCTATTAGTTAATCACATCAAAGAAAATTTTGCCGATGTAGTAATCGGTTTAAAAAAGCGGAATTTCCCCAATCCGGAATCAGTTTTAAATCAAGCAATAGCGCTAGAAGAACTTCGGAAAACTACCCAAGTGCAGCGCGATCAACTTCAATCAGAATCTAATTCTATTTCGAAGCAAATTGGACTATTGATGAAAGATGGTCGGGCTGAAGAAGCCATACAAATCCGTGCTAAAACTGCAGTACTCAAGGCTCAAATTAAAGATCGCGAAGATCAATATACTCAGATAGAAGAAGAACTGGTCAAGCTGCTATATACGGTTCCAAATGTCCCTCATAGCAGTGTACCAGCTGGTAAGTCGGCTGAGGATAATGAAATTATTCTTGAGGATGGCATTATGCCGATTCTATTTGAAGGCAAGCTGCCCCATTGGGATTTAATCAAGAAGTATGATATAATTGATTTTGATCTGGGAGTTAAAATTGCAGGTGCCGGCTTTCCAGTATACAAAGGAAAAGGTGCTCGGCTGCAACGAGCGCTGATCAACTTTTTTCTAGATGAGGCATTAGCTGCTGGCTATGGTGAAATACAGCCTCCAATTTTGGTTAATGAAGATTCTGGATATGCCACAGGTCAACTCCCGGACAAGGAAGGTCAAATGTATTTCGCCAGTGCTGACAATCTTTATTTAATTCCAACAGGTGAAGTTCCCATTACGAATTTGTATCGAGACGTGATTGTTTCAGAATCGGATCTCCCGATCAAAAATGTGGGGTATACGCCTTGTTTCAGGCGAGAGGCAGGAAGTTGGGGAGCACATGTACGAGGATTAAATCGGCTTCATCAATTTGATAAGGTAGAAATCGTTCAGATTACACATCCAGAACAATCTTATCAGACATTGGAATTGATGAGTAGCTACGTGCAAGGCTTGTTGAAAAAGCTTGAGCTTCCTTACCGAGTCTTGAGACTTTGTGGAGGAGATATGGGCTTCACTTCAGCGCTGACGTATGACATGGAAGTATATTCAGCAGCTCAAGAGCGGTGGTTAGAAGTAAGCTCAGTTTCAAATTTCGAAACGTATCAATCCAATCGATTGAAACTCCGATTCAAAGGGGAGGATAAAAAAACCCAATTGGCTCATTCACTTAACGGAAGTGCTTTGGCACTGCCGAGAATAGTAGCATCGATTTTGGAAAACAATCAAACTGAAGATGGAATCTTGATGCCAAAAGTGCTTCATTCATACCTAGGTTTTGATAGGATTTGACTGTTGGGAAATAGAATATGAGTAAAAAGGCGTGGGGATTAAATTTTCCACGCCTTTTTACAGCACATTTTCTTCAAACAGCTGCCCTAATATTTCTTCTAGTGCTGCATGAAATCCCATGTGAGGTCTTGAGGTCTGAATGATTGAACTCCTCACTGCGGTAAGCCATCGGAATCGTGATGCAAGATCCATCTCGGCGATTTTTCCTCCGCTGGTTCGCCCCAAACAGATTTTTTCAAAAGAAAGGAGATTCAATCGAATCATCTCCAAATCAGCAAGTGGATCCAAAATCAACAGTTTTGTTTCATTCAAATGGATTTTGCATCCTAAGAATCCAGATTTGGAATCACCTAAAATCACACCCACATTGATAAATTCTTCCCGCTCCACCCGAGGTACTAGCCGGATGATGGCATACTCATATAAGTGTAGTCCTTGCATCTTGGGCTTCTTTGGTGAATTGATCGGAATAAGAAAGGCGAAGTGTCAGAAACTTGGAGTAGACTTGACGCAATTCCTCAATGTCATCGGAATCTCTGCCTGCTAAAAGCCATTCTTCCGGCACTTCGGCCACGAGATTCTCGAAAAACTCCTCAGTCAATAAGGATTTGAAATCCTCATTTACTTCATCTAGGAGACCTGCCTGAGGCAGCAGCACATGATTTGCGATAATCGGGAAGGGGCCGACTGCATTTCTTTGCCAGTTGGTCCAAGCATGCTGGAATACAAAAGCTGCACCGTGATCAATCAGCCACAGTTCTCGATTCCAGATCAGCATATTGGTATTCCTAAAAGTGCGGTCCACATTGGTGATTAGTAAGTCAAGCCACACGACTTTAGAAGCGAGAAGCGGATCAATCGATGTGGCTACCGGATCGTAAGTAATCGCACCTGAAAGGAAATGCAGTCCAAGATTGAGTCCCTGACTTCCTTTGAGCAGATCCTGAATCTCTTCGTCACCTTCGGATCTGCCAAAAGCTGAGTCCAAATTGGCAAAGACGAGTTCGGGTATGCGAAGACCCAGATATCTGGCAATCTCTCCGCCTAGAAATTCTGAGATCAATGCTTTCTCCCGCTGTCCCGCTCCACGGAATTTCAGCACATATTTAAAATCATCGTCAGCATCTGCCAATGCTGGGAGTGAACCTCCCTCACGCAGCGGCATGATGTAGCGGGTGACATTGACGGTACGAAGTTTGAAATGTTTATTCATGATTTTCAGATTGAAACTTATCCATTTCTCCGTAAATTATTTCAAAGGAATCGAAAAACTTCGGGAATGAAATGGAGTAATTTGTTTTCGGTATTAATGCCATCACCTAATTCTAATTTAAAAGTCAGATTTATAAAATTTCCTCACATGAAGTATTTCATTACTCTATCCTTATTTCTGAGCTTTTTTTGTTCCAAAAGTATGGCTCAATCATCCTCTGACCGAGAAGAAATTACGCAAGTGGTGCAGCTTTATTTTGATGGGATGATGGAGGGGGATCGCAAGAAACTTGATGAGGCATTTCTTCCTGAAGCCAGATTGATCGGATTCAGAGGCGATGAGCTTACAATCACTTCTTATGAAACTTGGGCTATAGGTACTTCAAGAGGAGAACCTCGAAATCCTTATTTGCATAAAAATGAATTAGTCAGTATCCGGATCCAGGGCAACACAGCGATAGCTGAAACTGAATTGTACTGGCCTGGGATTTATTACTATGATTTTTTGACTTTGATAAAGATTGGCCAGACTTGGAAAATCGTGAATAAAAGTTGGTCTGAAAAAAAGATTTAATCAGCTAACCCAATAAGTTTCTCATGAATCTTTAATACTTGAGGGATCAATGGTTTGTTATCCACGTTTTTGATCACAAAGTCAGCAAGTTCATTTTTTTTTTCATCAGGTAATTGTTGATCTATGATTTGATTGATTTGAGTTTCACTTCGATTAGGATCACGCATCATCACTCTGCTTACTCGTATTCTGAGTGGGGCGCCAATATTGATTACGTAATCCAAAAGATTTTGCCCTCCAGTCTCAAAAATCAAAGCAGCTTCTTTAAGGACGTAAGGACTTGTCTGTCTGTCTACCCATGAATCGAAGTCGTTCCCTACCACAGGATGTACAAATCCATTTATCTGGAGCACTTTTTTTGGATCTGAAAAAACCGCTTTAGCCAAAAAAGTACGGTTAAGTTGACCTGATTCCGAATAGCTTTCTTTACCAAAAGCAGCAATGATTTTTTCTTTCAAAACAGAATCTTCAGTCATTAAATACTTGGCTCGATCATCGGCAGAATAAACAGGAATACCCAAAATCGAAAAAATCTTTGCTACTATAGATTTTCCAGAACCGATTCCCCCAGTGATACCGACTGTCAATGGTCTATTAATTTTCATAACGAAGTTTCAAGATCGTCGGAGAGACTTTGACTTGATCCAAGAATCTGGGTAGGGTACGCAACTCTACAGTAATGGAACTATCGGTTTTATCACGTTTTGAATAATCTAGAATCGCTTCAAATTCTAATTTATTCAACTCTTCCACGCTTCGCTCATCTATCAAGTAATTCATAATTATGGTGACTTCTTCATTATCAAGTGATACGGTTTCTGGAAAATTTATCTTTCTGATTTTTAAGCGTTTATTTCCTTCCAGAAATGCCACAACGTCAACAGATACATTTAAGGTTTGTTCCTTACTCATCACCAAGTTGGCTATCGATTTAGGGAGTACCACCATAACGTCTTTTGAAAAGTCACCATCGATTTTCTGAGCATCAATATTAATTAAGATACCTGATTTCATTTCAGCTAAAACCTTGCTGGGTCCAGTGATTGAAATTTCAGAGGGAGAGAAATTTGGTTGTGAGAGCATCCGGTAATTTTTCGCTAAAGAAAAGCTAGTGCTATCGGCTACAGCAGGAACTATTATGGTCTGAATCTTATCAATTTCAAACTTCAGCGAATCATCCAGAATAGAAATGATTGCTGTAGGTTCTAAAAATACTCCCAGTTCTCGTCTGAAATCAGAAGTTTGAATAAATTTTTTTGAAGCTGGATTTTGAAGTTCAACAATAAAAGGTGGGGTAGTTAGCTTGAAATACTTCCGAAGTAAATCCCAGCCATTGCCTTTAATCTCTATTTGGATTTGATCTGGCTCTTTTTCCACCGCCATATACATTGTCCGATCGTAGCTCAAGGATATTGGAAAATCAACCACAGTGGTATAATCGTCCTTATTAAGGGCATTTAAAATCCAAAAAGTGGTAGCCGCTGCAATGCAGAGGACTACCACTTTAATATTAGAGAGTTTTTGAGGAGAAATCCTGTTAAAGGATTTTTTACTTTCCGGCAAAATTTGATTTATTTCGTTTGAGCTGGCTTCTTTGAGAAGTCAAGAGAAATCGCTGATTTTTCAACTTTTACTTTCAGTCCTCGATCTAATTCAAGGATTAAAGTATCTGAATCTACTTGATGAACCTTTCCATGCATGCCTCCAATAGTCACTACTTCATCACCTTTTTTTACATCCTCGATGAATTTTTTGGAATCCTTTTGCTTTTTTTGTTGCGGCCGGATCATAAAGAAATACAGGATCAAAATAATAGAACCAAATAAAAATACTTGACCTAATATCCCGCCGCTACCCATTGCAGCTTGAGCTAATATAATTGAAGTCATAATCATTTTTTCACCGGTCCAATTGCTGTAGGTCCTGCAGTTTTAGAATTGACTGTCCCCTTCAGGCGAAGTCTGGTTACAGTAGGACTTGTATTTGCCTGAATAGTTACGGTAGGAGCTTGTACTCCAGCTTTTGAAGTAGAATTAAATATTACTTTCACAAATCCTGTCTCACCTGGTTTCACCGGAGATTTAGTCCAGTCCGGACTTGTACATCCACATGAAGCAGTAATATTAGAAATAATAAGCGGTGCCTGACCATTATTTGTAAAATTGAACAAGTGTTCTACCACTTCACCTTCTGCTATAGTTCCAAAATCGTGTTCCATTTCTGGAAATATAAATTCACCAAGTGTTAAAGGGTCTGCTGCTTGCGTAGCTTGCACATTAACTGGAGTTATTGCTGTATTAGTTACTTCTAAGGCAGCAATCTTTTCCTCTAATGCTTTGATTTTTTCGTCTGTGCCACTTTTTTGGTCGCATGATACGCCCAGCGTAACTAAAAGTGCAAACGCACTGAATTTTAAGAAATTAATTTTCATAACGATTAGGTATTACCTTGATTTATTTGGTCGATTAATTTGTTTACATCAGAAAGCAGATTTTCTGCTTTATTTTTCGCTTCTGAAATAACTCTTTTACCCTCTGTTTTAGCTTCATTAATATGAGTTTCCTTACCCTCAACAAGGTCTTCAACAAGTCCCTCAAGTTCTTTTTTATATTTTGAAAGCTTAAATGAAAGCTTATCTCGAGTATTATTACCTGCTTCTGGTGCGAAAAGTATTCCTAATGCCGCACCAACTCCAGCTCCAATTACAAAAGCGATCAGTGAATTGCTGTTTTTACTCATAGTTTTATCATTTATTGTCCAAAAGTCCCCTTCCACTCTTACGGATTTCTCCACTTTCGGTTAATTCTTTGGCCATTACATCCAATAATCCATTGACAAATTGCTTGCTTTTTGGAGTGCTGTAGGTTTTAGAAATATCGATATACTCATTTATACTTACTTTTACCGGTATGCTTGGAAAGTTTCTCATCTCGGCTAAAGCCATTGAAATAATAATTTTGTCTGTGTAAGCTAAGCGGTCAATATCCCAATTTTTAGTTCGTAGGGATATCAGTGCTCTACTTTCAGCACCGTTCATTATTGTGAAGTTAAATATATTTTCAAAAAACTCCTTATCCTCATCCCAGTTGATTGCAATTTCTGGCATCTCGCCGTCACTTTCTTGATCTAGGTTAGCTGCATTTTTTAATACCTTGGCTGCTAAGCTCCTCACTACAGCTTTATTTTCTGTCCAGTTCAAATCCTTCTCTGAAAAGTAATTTAAGATAACTTCATTTTTGAATATGATTTTCTTCAAAATACTATCTGTGATCTCCAAATCTTCTTCTACGGATGGGGTTTCAATTTCTAAGTATTTTTGATAGATTTCAGAGGGTTTAACATAATCTCTAAACCATTCTTTGATCTCTAATTCTAATTCGTCCAGATTTACAAAGTTCCTACTCAGCGCAGCCTGGTAAGATATTGAATCACCTAAAGAGTTTAGCACACGATTAGATGGTAGGTTTAGTTCATTTCCAAAACCAATGGGTATATTTCCTGCCAGCCGTTTTTTCTTCTCTACTTCTTTTCCCACATGATGTCCAAAAGCTCGTAACAGCTCTATTGCCGACAAATATAATTGTGGGATACGTTCGGCAGATATAACCATATTTTTCAATAAAAACTGGTGATCTTTCTCGTTAGCGTCATGAAATTGCTTTACAGCGGCCAGAACTACCTGCTTTACTTTTAAGTCAGCACCACTCGATTTTAGTATAGAAGAACTGTCTAAGTTTACTTCAAATAATTTTAAAGCTTCTTCTGCAGACTTGCTTAAAGCTTCTTTATTTTGAACCTGCATACTGTTTAGGTCAGGTAAAAATGATTCTTTAATAAAATCTTTTGCAAGCATTAAGTTTGATCCCTTGCACTGCTCGTAGGCATAAAGGTTTTGAAAAGCCTTAACCCTAAGAATTCTTCTATTTAGCATATTTTTGGTAATAAACTTTAAATGTAGGCAATTTGACTTGTCTATTTTCTAGTTAACGGATACATAGAATCCACTTGAAGTTAATTCAGAGATAATTTTCTGAGTCACAGTTGTCAATAAGGAAGTTTGACCCTTCCCATGGATTCGATTCTTGCTTTGGCAGTTTCGATTGCGGCTTGTTGTGCTGGGATATTTTCCATCTCTGATTTTTTCAATATTTGGATACATGTATCATATATTTTTTCAGTTTGTTGAAATACAATCTCTCGGTTATACCCACCGAGATACTCCATTCCAACATTGATTACTCCGCCGGCATTAATCAAGAAGTCTGGTGCATAGACAATCCCTTTTTTCATCAAAAGATTTCCATGTTTAGCCTCATCTTGTAATTGATTATTTGCTCCACCTGCTATCACCGCGCATTTGAGCCTGTCAATGGTTTCATCATTAATTGTGGCACCCATTGCACAAGGGGAATAGATATCCATTTGCAAATCATAGATCACATTCGGGTCTACCGCTTGTGCTCCTGTAGTTTTTGCTACATCCATTAATTTATCCTGAAAAATATCAGTAATTAATACCTCTGCTCCTTCTTTTAATAAATAGCCTATCAAGTATTTCCCTACTTGGCCGACTCCTTGAACGCAAATCCTTCTTCTGGACAAATCATCGGTTCCAAAAGCTTTCTTTGCCGCTGCTTTCATTCCCATATAAACTCCAAAAGCAGTAACTGGTGATGGATCTCCAGCCCCACCCTTGATCTCAGGAAGTCCTGCCACATGTCTAGTCTCCATGGCTATATACTCCATATCAGAGGTGTTCATATTGACATCCTCAGCAGTAACATATTTCCCTGACAGGCTTTCGATAAACCTTCCAAAGCGTCTCATAAACGCTTCATTTTTCAATTTTGGGTCTCCTATGATTACCGCCTTGCCACCGCCGAGATTCAGACCAGCGAGAGCGTTTTTGAAAGTCATCCCACGGGACAATCGTAATACATCAGTAATGGCCTCTTCCTCACTAGAGTAGGACCACATCCGAGTTCCTCCCAAAGCTGGACCAAGTATTGTATTGTGAATACCGATTAGGGCTTTCAGCCCAGTGGCCTCATCATGACAAATAACTAGTTGTTCATGATTCATCTTGGTGATTTGTCCAAAAATAGAACCAGATTGAAGGGTTTCTGATGCTTTAATCTCTAACATGTGAACTTAGCTTTTTAGAATATGTTATATTTGTGTCCCTGAGAATGGATGTTAACCAATACAAAATTAAATACTTTTATTGGCCTGCAAAAGATAAATTAATCCATACTCTGAGAACAAATTTCTAAAATTTAAAATTTTTATTTGGTGAAGCCACTTTGGAGACTCAATAAGTATTTTCGTAAGTACAAGGGTTTATTGCTTTTGGGAGTAGTATTTACTTTCATTTCAAATATTTTCGTAATTATTCCTGCCCAACTGGTAAGATTGGCAATAGATTATGTGGTTGAAAGCTTGACCATTTATAGGCCACTTCAACTCAGCGGAATGGGAGAACCAGCCAAAGAAATATTCTTAAAATTTGTTTTAGTATTTGGTGTCCTTATTCTAGTAATGGCACTGTTGAGAGGTTTTTTTCTGTTTCTCATCAGGCAGACCATCATTATTATGTCTCGAAAGATTGAGTTTGACATGAAAGATGAGATTTATCAGCATTATCAAAATTTGCCGTTACAATTTTATAGAAAAAATAGTACTGGTGATCTTATGGCCCGAATCACAGAAGATGTAAGTCGAGTAAGAATGTATCTTGGACCTGCCATCATGTATGGGTTGAATTTACTGATTCTCTTTCCTTTGGTTATTAGTTATATGATTATGATTAATCCAATGTTGACGTTATACTCGTTGATGCCATTGCCAATTCTGTCTTTGAGCATTTATTTTGTCAATAACATGATTAATGAGCGCTCTGAAAAAATACAGCGTAGTCTAAGTGAGCTAAGTACGTTTGTTCAAGAAGCATTTTCAGGGATTCGTGTTTTGAAAGCATTTGTAAGAGAAAATGATAGTACAAATGATTTTGCAAAAGCAAGTGAGGATTATAAAATTAAATCTATTCGTCTAACCAAGGTAAATGCCTTGTTTTTTCCGCTGGTAATGGCACTTGTGGGTATTTCCACTATCATTACTGTTTACGTAGGTGGAATTCAAGTTATCAAGGGTGAAATTGGATATGGTGTGATCGCAGAGTTTATACTTTATGTCAATATGCTCACTTGGCCAGTGACTTCACTGGGTTGGATCACTAGTATTATTCAACGAGCAGCTGCATCCCAAACACGAATTAACGAGTTTCTGGACGAAAAAAATGAAATCATCAGTTCTGTAAATCTTAAAACAGATATTCTAGGAGCAATCAAGGTGTCTAATTTGACCTTTATCTATCCTGATTCAGGAATAAAAGCTTTAGATCATGTCAGTTTTGAAATTAAAGAAGGTCAGACACTAGGGATTATCGGAACTACGGGATCTGGCAAATCAACCATAGCAAATCTTCTCATGCGTATGTATGATCAGGATGAGGGACAAATCACTATAGATGGCAAGCCAATTTCGACTTATGACATTTCGGATTTGAGAAGACAAATTGGATATGTTCCTCAGGACGTGTTTTTATTTTCAGATACGATCGGGAATAATATTGCCTTTGGTATCGACGCTCCCGATGAAGCGATTATACATCAAGCTGCAAAAGATGCTGACGTCTTCCAGAATATAGTAGAATTCCCAAAAGGCTTTGAAACTATGCTCGGCGAACGTGGAATAACGTTGTCTGGTGGCCAAAAGCAACGAGTTTCCATAGCCAGGGCGATCGCAAAATCACCTAAGATCCTGATACTCGACGATTGTCTATCCGCCGTCGATACGAAGACAGAAAATGTGATCCTTTCAGCTTTGAAAAATATAATGAAGAATAGAACTTCTATTATTATATCGCATCGGGTTTCTTCAGCAAAGCTGGCTGATCAGATTATTGTCTTAGATGATGGTAGGATTGTAGAAAGTGGAAATCATGAATCGCTAATGGAACTCCAAGGGGTATATGCTGAACTTTTTGAGAAGCAAACGCAAGCGAGTGAAGCTACGGAAACATAAAATTTATCTGTTTTACCTTTGATCTGAATAGCGCTGTAAAAAAGAAAAGACTACTAATTAATATATGGAAGATCAAAAGTCTAAAATAAAGGAAATTGAAAAGGTCCTCAAGGAAATTGGCAACAAAATAGAGGAGTTAGTTAAAAAAGGCGCAGAGGCAGGAGTGGATGCTGTAGGAGAGATAGACAAGAAAATCCAAGAATTGAGAGCTAATAAGACTACGTTAGAAGAAGAATTTAAGAAAGGTAAAGCGCTATTAGAGAAGGAATTTAATGCACGAAAAAATGTAATGGAACCGAATCTCAAAGAATCGAAAGTTTTTTTTAAAGAAGGTTTAAAACAGTTTGGAATGGCAATTAAAGCTCTTCTAGGTGAAAAAGTTAATTAGTCTGCCTAGTGATAAAAAAGCCAGAAGAGATTAGCTTCTGGCTTTTTTTATTTTTTGGCAAGTACATCGCAGCGATCATACAAAGGATCTAAGTCTATGAAGATATCTTCTTTAGCTGTTATAAACCATTTACTTAGAAGTTCATCTTCTTTTCTTCGAAGAGTAGCAGCCTTTAATTTCTCGTAATCATCGGAAAGATTCGCACGATGTGCTGGGTATTTATCCCGGTAGTATAAAATCCGAAGTTTTGTGCCTTCACGAGGATCTTCATATTGGATAGACTTTGTAATAGCTCCTACCTGCATACTGTCTAAGGTAAAGTATAATACAGGATCTTCTAAGGTTCTTAGCGTGAGGTGATTTGAGTTATTGGCTGGATCTGTGAAAAAACCACCGTTATCAGAAGTAGCTCGATCATCAGAGTACTCCTTGGCGGCATTTGCAAATTCTATTCTACCCGCTTGAATCTCAGTTTTTAAGCTGTCTAAAAATCTCTCAGCTACTGCTATGTCGGCAGGAGTAGCCTTAGGTATTTTCAGTATATGACGCGTGTTGTAAGTTGCCCCATTAATCTCTAAAAGTTGAATTAAGTGAACTCCGAAGTCGGTCTCTACTGGATCGCTAAGCTCTCCCGGTTTCAAGGCTAAAGCTGTTGCTTCAAACTCAGGAGCAAGTTCGCCTCTTCTGAAAAACCCTAAATCTCCTCCTTGTGCTCCTGATCCGGGATCTTCTGAATATTCCTTAGCCAAGGTTGCAAAATCAGCTTTTCCCGAACCTATATCATCTTTAAACTTCCGGAGTAGCTCAAAAATGGACTCTTTCGTTTTTTCATTTACTACAGGTTTTTTTACGATTTGTCCCACCGTAACCTCTGCAGAAAAAAATGGAAGTGAATCTGAAGGTATACTATTGTAGAAATCTCTTACTTCTGCCGGGGATACGGAAATCCCCTCTGTAATCTTACTTCTCATTCGCTGTACAATCAATTGCTCTCGAATCACGTCTTCTATTTCTTTTTTCAACTGGTCTCCAGTTTTACCATAAGCTTGGAGCAATGTTGTCTCATCTCCGCCAAATTGTTGCATAACCATATTGAATCGGCTATTCGTCTGGAGCAGTACTTCTGCATCAGTGACCATTACTGAATCAATTTCAGCTTTGGCAACCATCAGCTTATTAATCATCAAAGATTCAAAAACCTGACACCTGGTTGGAGGTTCAACTCCCTGTTGTGCTTGGCTAATAGCCTCTAGGTAGGTCTTCTGGACATCTGATTCAAGGATAATATAATTGTCGACTTTTGCTATTATTTTATCCAGTACTTGACCGGTAGGTTTGGTTGCTTCCTGGGCGAATGCACTAGTTTGTAGTAAAGCTAGTATCAGGAAAATCTTGAGTTGGTTCAGTTTATTCATATGAGTCTTTCATCTAAGGTTGGTTCTCAAGAGATGAGCTTAAGTAAATTCTATTGATTCAGCGAAATAAATGCTTCTTCTTTCACTACTGTGTTTACGGTAACAGGATATTTTTTCCTTATTTGAGCTATTAGTTGCTCATCTAAATAATCTTGAAAATCGCGGATAACAAATCCTCGGGTTTCTTCAAATCTCTTTGGCCCGGCAGGATATTTTTCTCCTAATAAAACTAAAGTTAGCTCGTTGTTAAATTCTAGTTCTTGGTACGGGATGTCTAAGTTTACTTTTGATAGCAATGGATGATTTTTGTATTCAAATAATCCCTGTTCAATTTGAAAAGCAAGTGGACTATTTTTCAGATAATTCTCTTCAAAATTTGAAATTAATTCTTTATTCAGTGACTTTCCAGCCAAGAAGCTTTTTGCTTCGCTAGCCTTACTCAAGTCAAAGACCTTGACCAAGAAGGCATCTACTCGCTTTTCCCATTGGTACTTTGTAATATTTTTTCTAAAATATTCATATTGAGCAAGAGAGTCCTCGATTCCTTTTTGCCAAACTTCTTGATTCATTAGAGAAAATAGAAGAATACCATCACGGTACTCGTTTAAAAGCATTTTGTAGTCTTCATTGTTAGTGGCTAAATCTTTTTCTTCAGTATTATTCAACTCACTGGCTAAAAAGCGCTCATACCAAAAATCAATAGGCGTAAGGTTTGTTCTTATGGCAGTGTCCTCTTCATCAACGAAGTTTAAGAAATCTAAAGTGACAAAGGATTTGTCATTAATTTTAAATATTTCTAAATTAGAAAGTAAGTTTGAGTTTAATAGAGATCTAAATTCGCTTTTTAGGGCAAGGTTAACAGTTGCTCTTATTGTTGCAACTGTTCTTTCGTTTTCGCCAAAATTATAGCGAGATTTTTGAATCGCCATTACTTGGGATCTGATCATCGTAGATCTAGAGTCTCTGAGAATACGAGATTTGATACTTTCTTCCAAATTTTCAAAAGAATCTAAGGGCTTCTTATTTTCCAATCTAAGGATATGATAGCCATATTGGGTACGAATTGGAGGGGATATTTCTCCGACTTCCGTAAGCATAAAAGCTGCCATCTCAAACTCGGGGATCATTGATCCGATACTAAACCATGGAAGAAGTCCTGCCAATTTGCTAGATGACGGATCTTCTGAGAAGTTTGATACAATGTCTTCCCAAACTGTAGTTTTCTTTTGAATTTGGGTATAGATGTCATTTATCTTACGCTTGGCCAGATCTTCTCCATTACTGTTTGATGGATCGATCCGAACTAAAATATGAGATACTTGGACTTTTCCTGGATTAGCCTGTCGATCCTGTACTTTGATTATGTGGTAACCAAAATTAGTTAGAACAGGATTGGAAATTTCCCCCAGCTTCATAGTGTAAGCAGCATCTTCAAAAGGCTGAACCATTTGGAGGGCAGTGAAATATCCTAAATCTCCATTGTTTTGTTTTGCCGAAGGGTCATCCGAATACTCCAGCGCAGTATTATTGAAATCCTTACCAGATTCCAGCTCGCTTTTTACTTTCAAAGCCATTTTTAAGACTGATATACTGTCTTCTGAAGAGGCATTAGGTGGGAACTGAATCAATATGTGACTAGCCTTTATCACTTCCTGAAGTCTTGAGTAAGCCTTTCTCAGCTCTCCTCCTTCAAGCGAATTCTTTATTAAGAAAGGGGCTTTTAGATTTTCTTTAAAGGATTCAAACTCCATTTTAAATTCTTCGGTTTGGTCTAATCCTTTGGTTTCTGCTTCTCGTACTTTCAGTTTATAATTGATGAAAAGTGTCATGTTCTCCTCAAACTCTTCTCTAGACATTCCGGATTTCCCAGGTTCTGTAGCTTGGGTTTTTCCCAGCAGATAGATCAGTTCATTCTTGGCTACTGGCTTTCCCCCTACGATGAGCAAAGGTTCATGTGCAGTTTGAGCAAGGAGATTGCTTTGATAAGAAATCACACATGCTAATAAAAATAGAAAAAGATATGCCGAAGTAGTCCGGTGTTTCATGAATTCAATAAGCACTTTAAAATTATAATTATACAAAAATATTAGGATTTGAAGTCAAATGCACGCAATACTAAGCATTTAACAAGAATTAGGACTGAAACCATTTAATCAATCTGCAAGTATTTACTCCGCTAGCTGACTCAAATTCGATTTCATCCATAATCTTCTTTACCAAAATGATGCCGAGACCTCCTTTTCTTTTCTCGCCTTTAACTTTTATTAAGTCTGGAATTTCATAGTCCAGTATGTTAAAAGCTTTTCCCTGATCCTTAATCTCAAATATTATTTTTTCTGGATACTCCTTGACCTCTAGATTTATATAATCTTCTCCATTACAATCATGCGAGTGTATGATCAAATTAGCACAGACTTCCTCTACTGCGAGCATAAGTTGAAGTTTATCATTCTCTGATAGGAAAGGCATCGTGAGCGTCTTTCGCAGGAAATACCTAAGCTCTGCAAGTGCGGTAGTCTGACAATATATAGTGATGTTGTTTTCCATTCTTAGGAAGAAAGGGCTGTTTCTTTATCTGGGAAAATGGCCATTATTTGGTGTAAACCCAATATTTTAAATACTTCAAATACTTTTTCCGAGAGCCCAAAGATTCTAAAATCAATATTTTTTTCCTGAAAATCTTCCAAATATGACATAAACACTCCCAAGCCTGCAGAAGAAATATATGCTAATTCATTACAATCTATCAGAATGGCCAAGCTTCCGCCTGCAATAAGCTTTTGAATTGACTCGTCTAGAATTACTGAGTTACTCGCATCTACTTCTCCTACAAGAATTAAGATGTGATAACCATTCTCTTCAAGACCTTCGATATTCAGCATAATTGATTTTCCTTTTAATAGTACTAGTTAAATTTCACCACCATAATAGAATAATCGTCATCGATTTTCCCATCACCTCCTACGAAGTGATGAAGGGAATCGATGAGCTTTGCCTGTATTTCTTTTGTATTATACTCATGATATACCTCAAGCAAAGCGCGTAAACGTTCGAAACCGAACTGTTGTCCCTGATGATTCTTAGCTTCGATAATGCCATCTGTAAATAATACTAAAGTGTCACCAGATTGATAAGTGAAAGTTTTTTCATCAACGTGATTCTCATAGAGCTTGTTTCTTAAAATCCCCAAACCCAGTCCATCCAGCCCCAAATATTTTGATTTGGAAGCCAACGAATCAAAATGCAAAGTTGGGACGTGGCCTGCCCGGGCATGACAGAATATTTTTTTGTCGGTATTAATAAGAAATAAAGAGACTGTAATGAAATGATTTCGCTCAAGACATTTACTTAATGCCGAATTGGCCTTGATAAGAAAGTCCGAAGGGCTAAGATTTAATTGGATTAGACTTTGGAATATTCCTTTCATCTGCGCCATATGAAATGCTGCCGAAGTACCCTTTCCGGATACATCACCTATAATCAATACGTATCTATCTTCATCTAGTTTGAACGTATCATAATAGTCTCCCCCGACTTCATCAGCTGCATTAGAATATGCAGAAATATCAAAAGAGGCATTATGATCTAGTTTTGTGGGTAATAGTGCTTTTTGAACCCGCTGAGCTATTTTTAACTCCTCTTGATAGCGTTCATTTAAAATAGCTTGATTCAGCAATCGATGATTCTCAACCGAGATACAGGCTTGACTTACAAAAGTGCTGATGATATTAATCATCTCTTTATTGAAGCCATCTTTCACTTCTTTGATGAATACCATTCTTCCAATAAGAGATTTATTGATAAATAGAGGAACCACCAGTGCAGACTTAAACTTTGGGTGGTTAATTCGAATTTCATAGAGATTCGATTTGGTTGAAAATTTTTCATGTGATCTTCGCGCTATATCTTTTGCGTTAATGATCAAAGCATTTAGTCCTTCTCGAGTGACGCTATCAATTAATCGCTCTAGAAGAAAATCGGCCTGCTGATCTATTCGATCCATCTCTAGCCAAGCGCCGTCGGCATAGGAAGCGCTCATACAGGAATCCATTAAAATATCCAAAACCTGCTCTTCATTCTCTTCTGCTTTGATCGATTGGCTCAGTCGTTGAAAACTTATTGCTTCGGCCAGTTTTTGCTCAAATACCGAGGAGGTTGGAAGGTTGAAAAGTGTGACTAAAAAACCGAAAAGTGCATAAATAAATATAAATCCAAATAGACTGATCAAAAATAGGTTGTCAGTGAGATTGACCGGGTAAATAATTCTATTGGTGTACCCTTGCGTCTGCACAAAAAGGAATCCACACGTTGAAAGAATAATAAATAAAAAAAGTAACGACTTCCACTTCTCCTTAAAAGTGAGGTAAGGAATCCATTTCAAATTACCAGAGAGCACTAGGCCTAATCCAATGAGAATTGCTAGTCCAAAAAGGAAGCTGTAGTCAAGTGTGTTTTGATTGAAAAAAATAAAAAACATCGCTACCAACATCGCTAATTCATAAGCTTGCCATTGTTTCACAACTCGCTTATTCTTTTGGTAGAGAATTAGGTGCTTCCAGAGTATTGCTGAGGAAATCAAAAATATAGAAGTAAGGGCGAAGTTGATGTGATAAAAAAGATTTCTTAAGAAGGGTTCTTGGGAAAGTCGACTTTCGCCAAGCGAACCGTAAAATAGAAAAATCAGCAATGATACTGCTACCGCAAATAATCCTGTGGAAGCAGCCCTCCAAATCAGATTTAGAAATTCATTTTTGGCATTTCTTGAAATATTATCAGAAAAAAAAATGTAAACCATCAAAAAAAACAGTATTTCAAGTATCCAGGTGAACTCGATGGAGATTCCAGATTCCATTTCATTAAGAATTCCAAACAATCTAACCAAGTCCACAAACAACAAAGCCAACCATACAAATACAGCTAACAGTAAACTGAGCTTTCCAAAATTGATTTGAGGTAGTTTGATCATCTGATTGCCAGTACAAATGTAGTCACGAGAAGTGAAACTAATGCACTTGGATTAACTGGCAACGCTGATCCCTTGTTAAAAATTTTAATATGTTTCAATCCTTGTTAAATGTTGAAGTTGATTAAAGGCAAACGAGATCTTCTACTACTCCGGCTCCGTACTTCTCCTCAATGAGCTTGAGTAGGTTTCCTCTATTCATCATAAGCTCCTTTTTGATCGGCCCTGAGGTCAGTTTTACAAACAATTTTTGATTTCTTACAAATACTGAGGAAGTCCGGTCAGCGATTGTCTTGCCCACCAGCTCTGGCCAATCGTAAACAAGTGATTTTTCGCGAAATTTACCTTCTAGTCGATAAGCCTTGAGTAGCCCATTAAAAGCTGTTTCTAAAGTTTCTGCCTCTTTTTTTCTACCGAAATATGAGTTATCATTCATCAATTTTTCCTGTTTAAACGAAGAGCGCAGCAGCTATACTATCGGCAAGCAACTTCCCAGTTTTGCTCAAAGATAAGTTTTTATCTTGCCAAAGTAGCCAGCCTTCCTGATCCATTTTGACAAGAATATCTTTTTTGAGGCTTAAAAGATCGACCCCATGCTGATCAAAAATATTCTGAAAATCGACGCCCCACATTGTGCGAAGGCCAGTTAAAAGGTGCTCGTTTAGAAGATCTGTGCCAGTTAGGTTTTCCACAATAAATGCAAGTTTACCTGACTGAATATCCTTGAGGTACTTCGTATTTGATGAAGGATTCAGTCCACGATTTTTTCCATCGAATGAATGTGCGCTCGGTCCAATTCCAAGGTATGGGATGCCTCTCCAGTAATTCATGTTATGCAGCGCAAATTGATCAGGCTTTCCAAAGCTGGCAACCTCATACTGGATGTATCCGGCCTTTTCCGCCATTTCTTGTAGAATCTCAAACTGTATTGCGATAAAGTCCTCCTCGGCAGGCTTGAATATTCCCTTCCTAGTCCAATTCTCCAAAGTGGTTTTTGGCTCAATGGTAAGAGAGTAACTGGATATATGACCGGGATTTTGAGCTATAGCCTGACTTAAATCTGCCTCCCAAAGTGAGTGGTCCGAATATGGAAATCCATAAATTAAGTCTAGACTGAACTTCTCAAAACCGACTTTTCGTGCCTTTTCTATTGCTTTTTGTGACTCTACTGCGGTATGTGCTCTGTTATAAAATTTGAGGATCTCCTCATTAAAGCTTTGAATGCCTAAGCTGAGTCGGTCAATTCCCGAATTTTTCCATCCCATGAGGTTTATGTCAGTCAAATCATCTGGATTTGCCTCAAGAGTGACCTCTTTAATTTCGCATGAAAATGTAGTATGAATTTTCTCTAAGATTTGATTGATCATCTTGGGTGTAAGCAAGGATGGGGTGCCGCCACCAAAGTACACTGTTTGTATGACCTCACCCTGAAGATATTCGCTTCTTAAATTTAATTCAGTCAGAATTGCCTGAATCATTTCATCCATGCGTTCCAGATTTGTCGAAAAGTGGAAGTCACAGTAATGGCATGCCTGCCTGCAAAAAGGAATGTGTATGTATATGCCCGCCAATTTGAATTCTATTAATTTGCAAATGTAATCATTCCCTAGCTGTCTCTTGAAAATCTGGTTTTTGGTTTCCTTCATTTATCTAATACTTGGCTCTTCACTAGGGTACGGGCAAGGAAGAATTCTGCTTATTTGGAAGGTTGGTTCAAATACCCCAGTAGCCAATGGAGAAAAGGTTTTCTCAACACTCAGTCAAAAGGAATCATTTGTAGATTCTTTGAAAAATGTCTTAATAAATGACGGATTTTTGGAAGTAGATCTAGCAGAAGAACTAGTGACGCAAGATTCTGTGAAACTTTTGATCAATCCCGGGCGACGTTATTTTTGGAAAAAAATAGTATCTGAGAATATTCCTTTTAATATTCAAGAGAAGCTATCGCCCATGAAGGGGAATTATGGTCTGCTCAGCAGTTGGATGAAGCAAGTCGTGCTGGAGGCTGAAAACCAAGGCTATCCTTTTGCTCAGATTCGATTAGGAAATATTGAAAAAGAAGGGGACTCCATAGGCACTAAATTAATATTTGATGCAGGACCCTTGATCAGTTGGGACTCTTTAGAGCTAATTGGGAATACGAAAACACAAGAAAAATACCTGCAGAAAATTGTAGGTCTCCAGCCGGGAACGCCGTTTTCACAAAAAGAATTAAATCGCACCTCCGTTCAATTGAAAAGATCGCCTTATTTTTCCTTGGTCGGTGAGCCAAATGTCTCATTTCAAATAAAAACTGCAAAACCAAGTTTTCAGCTCAGGGATCGAAATTCAAACGTGTTGAATGGAATCATTGGATTACTTCCTAATGAAAATCAGCCAGGAAAAATGCTGATTAGCGGTCAGTTAGATTTAGAATTATATCATCTAGGGGGGAAGGGAAGAGATATTTCGTTGCATTGGCAGCGATTGAATATTCAAACACAAAGTCTGGATCTTACTGTCAAAGAATCCTTTTTGTTTAATTCTCCTTTGGATTTGAAAGTTGGATTTAATCTTTTAAAACAAGATACGACTTTTCTCAACCGTTTCTTTAGTTTAGATTTTGGCTATAGAATTTCAGATTCGGGGTATTTAAGTTTTTTTGGTAAAAGGCAGTCTGGTGATTTGATCAGTACTTTTTCCTTCAGAGATAATCGCTCCTTACCAAATGCCGCCGATTATCGATGGAATCAATATGGTATTCACTATGAGATTAACCTACTTGACGATCTGTTTTTTCCGAGGAGGGGATGGTTGATTCAATCTGAATTTGCCGCAGGTAACAAGAAAATTCTTAAAAACACTGGTATTCCAGATGAGGCTTATTCAAACTTAAATCTAAATACCGCTCAGTATCTTGGCCAATTAATAGTTGAAAGACATTTATTTATTAGATCAAATTTTGGGATTTGGGTAAAGGGAAGTGGAGGATTTATGAGGAATGAAAATCTTTTTTTGAATGATTTATTCAGGCTAGGCGGATTGAAAAGTATAAGAGGGTTTAACGAAAATTTCTTCTACGCACGATCGTATGTGTATATTAATATAGAGCAGCGTTTATTTTTTGATCAAAGTTCTTTTTTGATGATTTTTGTGGATGGGGGGACCTTAGAAAATCCGTACTTTGCAAAAACAATAGATTATCCAGTTTCATTTGGAGCTGGGTTAAATTTGGAAACGGGATCAGGTATTTTCAGATTTATATATGGGGTAGGAAAATCAAACCTTCAGCCTCTTGAGTTTTCATATTCGCGAATTCACTTTGGCTACTTAGCCAGATTTTAATACATGAGGAAATTTCAAATACTCTTTTTCTTCTTTTTAATAAGCTCATTTTCTCATGCCCAATTACTTGATAATTATGATACTACATGGGAAGATGGAGGAGAAACTAGTTGGTTTGAATCCAATGATAGGTTGACACTACCTATAGATTTGACAAACTTCCCCAGATCTTATTTTTCGATAAAGATACCTGCTCAAACAGTCGTCTTTTTAGGTGAAAAGCTTTGGTTTTTCACAGAACGAGATACCATTTTAAATTCAAGTCTTATTGATCTTAGAAACCTCACTAATAGTTCTAAGATCAATTTAACCTTATTCAAATCGGGGATTTCAATCGATCAGGTAAGTGCTAAGAAATTTTTAAAACTTGAAAATCCTGAAGCAATCACAAAAAAAGAGTTGATAGTGGACGAAAAGGTTGGTCTTAATCGGCAAGAAATCAAAGATTTTTTTATCTTTACTTTGGTACTCATACTTATTCTGATTGCAGCGTACAAAAGCGTGTACCCTTATATTTTTACAGTGATTGCTCGCCCGCTCTCATTGCTGAATGCCGAGGATTTTTCTGATTCTGGTAGTCTGCAAAAATTCTTTTCTTTTGATGTGTTGTTTTTTGTTCTCTTGGTAAATATGATTTCGGCATTAGTGCTGGTTATAAGCGTTGTATTTCTCAAGGAATCTTGGCTGGAAGCCAGGTTAAGTATCAATCTTAAGAATCTGACAATTGGTTGGAGCCTTGTTTCACTTGCCATATTCATTCTGACGATAATTAAGTTCTCGACAATTCGTCTTATGGCTCATTTATTTGGATTAGGAAAAGTTGAGTTTTCTCATTTCTTTTATTTACTCAGATTGGTCTTGATTATGTTATCTGGTTTGATGTTGCTGTTGGTCTATTGTCTGATGAATGACTTTTATTTTACTAAAATAGCCTTGAATACATCATTATCAGTATTTTTCTGGATTTACATTCTTGGAACTTTTGTGCTTTTCATAAGTATGATGAATAGGTTGAGCTTTAAGAAATATCATTTATTTACTTACCTTTGCATCGCTGAATTAGTACCTTTTTTGATTTTGGCAAAGTTAGTCAATGTCATCGGAGGATAATCTTGATTTTAAACCAAAAAAACGAATGAGCGTAGTTATAAAAGATAGGTTTAGACCAGTAAAAAGTATTCTCGTATCTCAACCAGCTCCAAGTGATGCTAATTCTCCCTATACACAATTAGCGGAAAAATATAATCTGAAGATTGATTTTAGGCAGTTTATAAAAGTAGAACCAGTTCCGCCTAAGGAATTTAGAAAGCAAAAAATTGATATTCTCAAGCATACTGCAATAATTTTCACTAGTCGGAATGCGATTGATCATCTGTTCGCGATTTGTAAAGAATTCAAAATCGAGATGCCTGCTGACATGAAGTATTTTTGTATTTCGGATCAGACAGCACATTATCTTCAAAAATATATTGTAATCCGAAAACGAAAACTTTTTGTAGGCCAGCGCATCGCACAAGATTTGTTTGAATATTTTAAAAAACATAAGTCAGAAAAATTTCTTTTTCCCTGTTCTGACATACGCAAGGATGATATTCCTGAGTATTTCGAGAAAAATGGAATTGCTTTCACAGAAGCTATTATTTACCACACTTTATCGGCAGATCTTTCTGATTTGGCAGACGTTAAATATGATGTATTAGCTTTTTTTAGTCCTTCGGGAATAAAATCATTGAAAATAAATTTCCCTGATTTCGTTCAAGGCAGAACAAGATTAGCAGCATTTGGACCTACTACTGCGCAAGCTGTCAAGGATTTAAATCTTATTTTAGATATCGAAGCACCAATGCCCAATGCGCCTAGTATGACTGGGGCTTTGGAACTTTATATTAAAAAGGTAAATAATATGCAATTAGAGTAATCAAAAAGAGTATTTTACAAGTTTAAATCGTTATACAAATCTCAAAAATGATTTAATTAAATACCAATGTTTGACAGAGTCCAACTGAAGCACTTTTTTTTACTTTGTGGGATTGCATATATGTCTTTAAGATGTGGACACGTGATAGCGCAACAAGACGCCCAATTTACGCAATACATATACAATGGAATGTACTATAATCCAGCTTTTGCAGGTAAACAGGATGGATTTCGCTTTTCAATCTTAAATCGTTCTCAATGGTTAAATTATAGCACGTCATCAGGGCAATCAGGTGCTCCAACAAATCAGCTTATTACTGCACAGGGACGATTGAAAGATAAGGGCTTGGGGTATGGAATTTCTATTGTTAATGATCAGATAGGCCCAACTGGAAATCTTGAGATAAATCTTCAAACTGCTTACCACAAAAAAATTAAGAGATCAACAATTAGTCTGGGAGGATATTTGGGAATGTTTTCCAGTTCTATTAATTATGAGCAGCTAATAGTCGTAAATCCAGAACCAGGGCTTCCAACCGAAGGCAAAGAGAGTAAATTAAATTTAAATTTCGGAGCTGGACTATTGTTTGATAGGGGAGATTATTATTTAGGCTTAAGCAGCAGGCATTTGAATGAGCCAAGCTTTGATTTTGGAGGTGGATCCTATGCGAATCAGTTGAAGAATCATTCGTATTTACTTTTTGGATATCGTTTTAGGCCTATTGGTCAATTAGCAATTGAGCCAAGCTTTTTATTAAAAACTGTTTCTTTTAATAATTTTTCTTACGAAGTGAGCGTTATTGCTACATATCAAAATAAGATTAGCGGTGGAATTGGTTTCAGAGGCGAAGAATCTGTTTCTCTCATTTTGGGCTACAGCCTACTGAGAGACAATTCACTTAAACTTGGATATTCGTTTGATTTAGTATTTGGTGGATTGGAAGCAAAATCACCGACCAGTCATGAGATACTCCTTAGGTATTCATTATCGAATGTGACCAAAGAGCTAGATCGAGTAATCCAAAGAACACCTAGGTTTAGGTTTTGATAAATAAAAAAGGCACTTTCAACACACTGAATCTTTGGCAAGTGATTTGCACTATTCTCCCAAATTCAGCTAAATTCCACCTATTAATATTCCTTTAAAGCCTCAATTTGTTTAATGAACGAAAAACCGTCATTTATGTATAAGAAAATGAATTTGCGTCTTTTACCAATTAGTCTGGGGTTGGTAGTAACAATACTTTTACCGAGTTGTGGTCTTTTTAATAAAAAAGGATCTGCAAGCGAGAAGATGAATAGACGAGGTGATGTTACTGGTGTTCCTAAGCGAGAAAATTGGCAACAAAATCTCCCTTTTGATATGGTACCTGTGAAAGCTGGTACTTTCTGGATGGGTCAATCCGATGAAGACATTGCATTCACGCAGTCATCTCTGAATAAGCAAATTACAATTTCTGAATTTTTTATGGACAAATATGAGGTGTCCAATAATAAATACAGACAATTTTTGGAGTCGGTAAAAAATGATGATATGGATAATGGCACCCCAACTACCTTAGAAGAGCCGCCTCAACTCAACTATGAAGAATTAAAGCCTGATACAACCGTATGGTCCACTAGTTTCAGCTACCATTATGGAGACCCTCTGATGGAGTATTATTTTGACCATCCTGCATTTGACAACTACCCTGTTGTTGGTATTACTTATGATCAAGCGAAAAAGTATGCTGAGTGGAGGACTTATTTCCAGAATTCTAGAGATGAGTCTGATTTTGATGGGCCAAACTTTAGACTGCCTTCGGAAGCTGAGTGGGAATATGCTGCAAAAGGCGGAAAAGATATCGCTAAATATCCCTGGGGAGGCCCTTATTTGAAAAACAAGAGAGGTTGCTTGATGGCCAATTTTAAGCCAGGAAGAGGAAACTACATCGATGATGGATTTGCTTATACTGCTCCCACCGATGTTTTTGCACCTAATGGTTTTGGACTTTACAATATGTCAGGAAACGTTGCTGAATGGGTGCTTGATGCCTATGCGACAACTTCTAGATCAGTTACTTGGGATTTGGATCCAATTTATGATGACCCAAATGAACCAAGAAAAGTAGTAAGAGGAGGAAGTTGGAAGGACATCGCTCATTACCTGGAGACAAGTACAAGAACGTATGAATATGAAGATGTAGCACAAGCACACATTGGATTCAGAACTGCTATGACATTCATTGGTAGGTCAGGGTCTATGGATGTAAGAAGTACAAGTAGAAGAAGAAGATAAATCAAACCACTCATAAACACTTAAACTTTAATTTAATTCTTGACAATGATTAGTAACAGTAACTCTTTCTCAGCTAAATTCTATTCAAGCTGGATGCCAAAAATCTACGGGATAGGTGCCGCAGTAGTTATTCTAGGTGCTATGTTTAAAATCTTGGATTGGCAATTTGCAAATATTATGATTGGCGTGGGACTCAGTACCGAGGCTGCCATATTCTTTCTTTCCGCTTTTGAACCAAAACAAGAAGAAGTAGATTGGTCCAAAGTATATCCAGAACTTGCCGGTGATGCGCTAGCTGCAAAAAAGATAGTGAAAATAGCTAGTGAAGATAATACCGCTCAAAAGTTGGATGAAATGTTAGCCAGTGCTAAAGTCGGCCCAGAGCTTATTGAAAGTTTAGGAAAAGGAATGCAAAATCTTGCTTCTTCTGCTTCGAAAATGGGCAATCTGACTGACGCAGCAGTTGCTACAAATGAATATGCTACAAATGTGAAAGCAGCAGCAAAAACATTGGTAGATATGAATGCTTCCTACAGCAAAACAGCTGCCGCCCTGACCGAAATGTCCGCAGTCTCTCAAGATGCAAAAGCCTATCATACGCAAGTTCAAACAGTGACTAAAAGTCTTTCAGCTTTAAATTCTGTATATGAAATGGAGCTTCAGGACGCAAATAGCCATGTCAAGACTTTGAGTAAATTTTATTCTAACATGACTGTAGCAATGGAAGGTCTGAGTGAAGCCGGTAAGGAAACCGAAACTTTCAAAAATGAATTATCAAAATTGAATCAGAATTTCAGTTCATTGAATAAAATCTATGGTGGAATGCTTTCCGCCATGAAAGGTTAATTTCTCTTTGATTCATAAACAATCCATTAAAACTTAAAAATGGCAGGAGCTAAAGAGACACCAAGACAACGGATGATTGGTATGATGTACCTGGTTTTGACAGCCTTATTGGCGCTCCAAGTCAGCAACCAAATACTTCAGAAATTTATTTTACTTAATGATGGAATGGAACGTACTTCCAAAAACTATATAGGTAAAAATGTATCCACAGTAGAGTCTATTGTTTACACAGTAGAGCAACAGGGTAATAAAGCAGTAGACGTGCCGAAAGTTGGTGCAGCGCAAGAAGTGAGGGAGGCCACCAAAGAGATCTATGACTATCTCGAGGAGCTAAAGCAAGATTTGATAGTGCAATCAAATGCCAAGAATGACGAAGGTAACTTTGTAAATGCCAATCTGAAAAACACAGAAATCACTGGCAATTTATTTGCAAATAATGGCAAGGGTCAAGAAATGAAGGTGAAGCTAAATGCTTATCCAAAGCAAATTTCAGCTATCCTCTCTAAAATTGGTTTTCCCGAGATGCAGTTTCAGGATATTGCAAAAGATGCTAAAGACATCGCGCTATTCGCAAACGATCGAGAAATAAAAAATAAGGATTTCGTTGCCTTGACCTTTGTAAAATCGCCAGTTGGTGCAGTAATTGCCCTTATTTCTCAGTTTCAGAATGAAGTCTTGAATATAGAAAGTGAGTCTTTGAAAGCTATTCAGAATTCTATCGGGTCATTCTTCTTTAAAGCTGATGTAACCGAAGCTCGTATCGCAGCACTTTCAAACGTTGTTGCAGCAGGCACTAAATTTGAAGCTGATATGTTTATCGCTTCTAGTTCCACTTCATCAGCACCAACTATGAGTGTTGATGGAAGATCGATAACAGTTGATGCGAAAGGATTTGGTAAAATTGAATTTTCGGTTACCCCCGCAGGTCAGTATGACGATCGTGGACTTGCAAAAAGAATCTTGAAAGGTGAAATCATTACCAATGTAGGTGGAGAAGATAAAGTTCTTCCGGTTGAATATGAGTATTTCGTTGCTCAGCCAGTGATCAAAGTGTCTTCTGAAGTAGTTCAGCAACTTTACGCAGATTGTGCCAACGAATTATTAATTGAAGTACCTGCTTTGGGCAATACCTATTCCCCTGAATTTGCAGTGTCAAATGGCCAATCCATTAAAGGAAATAAGCCAGGGCAATTGACCGTAATTCCAAGTGCTTCAGGAAAAGTAAATATCGGAGTAAGTAGTGGAGGTAATAAAATCGGAACGGTAGATTATGACATTAAGCCAGTTCCAATGCCTACGTTGGTTCCCGTTACATCGAATGGAAGTGAGCTTGACTTGAGTTTAGCTCATGCAATCACGACTTTAACTGGTATAAAACTACTTGCCAAGGCAGAGCCTACCTTTGCTAGGACAATGGCAAAAGATGCCATTTTTGAAGTGACAGGAGGAGAGATGCGATTATTGAGAAACGAAGTCCCTAGACAGAGTGCCCAGATCTCTTCAGGCAGTTCTCTGGCTATGCGCTCATTATTAGAGAGTGCCAAAACTGGAGATGTTATCGTTTTTGAAATCCGTCAAGTAACCCGTACTAACTTTAGAGGAAATAAAATCTTTTCAGAATTAAGACAGGTGGTACCGATACGGATTAAATAAAACCTATTTGTTTTAGTTAAATACAAAACTCATGAAAAAGTTAATCCCAAGTGTATTATCGTTCTTGATGTTGGCAATTTGTTTGTCCCCATCTACAAGTCAAGCACAAATTGCTACCAGCGTAAGTCCTTCAGGATTTGGCGATAGACAATTCGTAATGGATACTGTTTTTTCTGTCAAGAAAATCCGTGAAGATGATAAAATGTATCAAGTCGGTGTTTGGCGTAGAATAGACCTTCGTGAGAAGTATAATCTTCCTCTCTATGGTTCAGGAGATACAAAGTCAAACGGAATTATAAATCAACTTTACAAAGCAATCGTAGACGAAAATGCGTTAGAAGTATTTGCTAATGAGGAATTTACTCAGCCCCTGTCAATCGCCGAGTTTCAAGAGAATTTTTGGTTAAACGCCACTGGTGACAGTATCTTCACCAAACAACTGTATTACTTAGATTTCAAAGAAGATTTTGTATTTGACAAGCACCATTCAGATATGGTTTTTGATATCAAGTATATAGAAATGGTGATGCCTTCCGCTACGAATTCTAATGCGGGTCAAAAGTCAATTGCTTTTATCCGATATAAGGATTTCTACAATCACTTCAAAAATCATCCTGATGCGCGTTGGATTAACTTCAACAACTTATCTAAAAGTCTGACTTATGATCAGGCGTTTGAAGCTAGGCTGTTTAGATCTGTAGTAAGGAGATTCACTAACCCGGAGGAGGCTTTGATAGCTGATCTGATATCACCAGATAATCCTAACCCAGAAATACAGGCCTATTTAAACGCCTTAGCATTTGAATATAAATTACTCGAATTTGAAAACTACCTTTGGGAGTGGTAAAAATAAGGGGGCTTTTAAGCCCCCTTATTTTTTTCTTTCCATTCAAATAAACCTCTTGCTTTACTAGCTCCGATTATTTCAGCAATTTCTAATTCGCTTGCTTCATATACTTTCTTGACAGATTTAAAATTACTCAGTAGCTTGTCTGCCGTATTTTCACCTATTCCCGGTATTGTTGTTAGTTGAGTTCCAAAGGCATTCTTACTTCGAATATCTCGGTGGAATGTAATTGCAAATCGGTGTGCTTCATCTCTTATTCGCTGTAATAATCGTAAACCTTCAGATTTTTTGTCAATATGAATTGGATAAGAATCACCAGGAAAATAGATCTCTTCAAGTCTTTTAGCAATTCCAATGATAGGCATTTGACCGTAAACGCCTAACTCTTGTAAAGCTTCAATTGCTGAAGATAACTGCCCCTTGCCTCCATCGATTACTACCAACTTGGGCATTGGTTTACCTTCTTCGAGAAGTCGTTTGTATCTTCTTCCTACAACCTCTTTCATACTTGCAAAATCATCAGGACCCTGTACAGTCTTAATATGATAGTGTCGATATTCTTTTATTGCAGGTTTTCCATTTAGAAAACACACCATACTTGCCACTGGATTTGTACCCTGAATATTTGAATTATCAAAGCATTCAATATGGTCGGGGATTTCGCGTAAGCTAAGATCTGATTGTAGTTGCTTGATTACGCGGTCCTTTTTGTCCTCATTTAATCCGATCAACAATGCCTTTTCCTTCTTGTAGAACAAGGCATTTTTATAAGATAGCTCAATAAGTTTCTTTTTATCTCCAATTTTTGGCATAAATACATTTAATCCTTCAATTGGCTCTGAAAGCTCGATATTCAAGAGAATCTCTTCTGCGTCGCTGTTGAATTGATCTTGAAGGCGAACCAATGCAGTGATTAACAGCTCTTCGGGGCTCTCATCTAATTTCTTTTTCAGCTCGACATTTTTTGAAGTAATCAAAGATCCATTTTTAATCCTCATGTAATTCACGTAGGCAGTTTGCTCGTCTGTGACGATCGTACATACATCCAGATTTTTAATTGATGGATTAGTGATTAATGATTTCGCCTGATATTTTTCTAATGAGTCGAGCTTTTCCTTCATCTTCTGTGCTTTCTCAAATTCTAAATTTTCTGCTAGAATTTGCATTTCATTTTTGAAGTAGCTTTTTGCTTGACCTAGATTTCCTTTTAATATATGTTTGGCCTGTTCCAAATCTGTTAAATAGTCAGCTTCTTTTTGTAATCCTACACATGGCCCCTTACAGTTACCTATATGATATTCCAAACAGACCTTGTATTTGCCTTCAGCAATCTTATGTGGAGCAAGATCTAGTTTGCAAGTCCGTATGGTGAAAAGCTCCCGGATTAGGTCCAAGACGTTATTCATCGCTTTGATACTTGCGAATGGACCGTAATAAGTCCCACGTTTTGGGATCATTTTTCGTGTCTGAAATATTCTTGGAAAATTTTCTTTAGTGACCAGAAGGTAGGGATAGGTCTTGTCGTCCCTCAGTAAGATGTTATACTTAGGCTGAGATAGTTTGATAAGATTATTTTCAAGAAGGAGCGCATCAAACTCACTATTGACTAGCGTGATTTCAATGTTCCGAATCTCTTTGACCATTCGTTTGGTTTTGAGATTTACTCCAGTGTTCTTGTTAAAATAGCTACTTACCCTCTTTTTTAAACTTTTCGCTTTCCCAACATAGATGAGCTCATTCTCCCCATTAAAATACTTGTATACTCCAGGCATATCCGGAAGATTCAAACATTCACTTGGTAGGTATGAAGAGGACTGCATGGTTCAATATTAAAAAAAACAGCCTTGGCATTAAGGCTATTTTCTGATTAGGTCAATAAATCTTAGAAATCGTTTTTCTTTGCGTCAAAATCAAAGTCAGCAAATCGCTGACTTTCTTTTTCGTAGACATCGCAATTAATTTCAATGCTAAGCGGACGCTCTGGTCTTGGAAAAGGACCTTTTGTGTATCCCAAACTCGCATCAGCATAGACCTTTTCCATAAAATTAACCCAAATAGGTCGAGCAGTACGCCCTCCTTGTCCATTCGTCCAACTTCTAAAGTGTATCGCGCGGTCATCACCACCTACCCAGGTGCCGCTCACCAAATCCTTACTTACTCCCATATACCATCCATCGGATGCATTTTGAGTAGTACCGGTTTTACCGCCAAGCTCATTTCCCTCGCGCAATGAATAAGGAACACCTTGGCTGGTTCCTCCCCCCTCTTCAAATCCTCCTCTCAACATATAGGTCATCAGGTAAGCGTGTTCTTCGCTCATAGCGGGGCGTTTTTTAGCGGTGAACTGCTGAATTACGTTTCCATTTTTATCTTCAATCCGATCGATATAGAAAGGGGTAGTGTGCTCACCTCGATTAACGAAAGTTCCAAATGCACCCACCATCTCATAGATTGAAACGTCATTTACGCCCAGAGCTAAGGACGGCACTTCCTCCAAGTCACTAGTGATGCCTAACCTTCTCGCAGTTTCTACTATGATTTTTGGACTAAGCTTCTTCATCATGTAGGCAGTGATCGAGTTTACTGATTGAGCCATTGCCTTACGAATTGTCATTTGCTCATAGGTGAATTTACCATCCGCATTAGCAGGACTCCATGCGGGCTGTCCCGGAATATAAACTTCGACTGGCTGATCAATGACACTGTAGCAGGGGCTGTATCCATTCTCAATGGCGGCTGCGTAGACAAATGGCTTAAATGTTGATCCAGGCTGCCTCTTTCCACGTTTTACGTGATCAAATTTGAAAAACTTGTGATCAAGACCGCCTACCCATGCTTTGATTTTGCCCGTCTGTGGGTCCATACTCATAAAGCCTGTCTGCAGGAATTTTTTATAGTATCGAAGTGAATCCATGGTGCTCATCAGCGTATCTATCTCTCCAAGTTCCCATGAAAATACGTTCATTCGTTTCTTCTCATTCAGTTTGAGGGTTATCGAATCAGTGTTATTTCCAAATTTAATTTTCAGTAGTCTATAAGCCTCTGTTCTCTTGACTGCATCCTGTATGAAATTTGTAATTACGCGATTGTTTCCGTCCACCCAGGGATCTCGATCTCCCATTTCAGCATAGAATTTCTTTTGCAAGACTTTCATGTGTTCTTCAACGGACTCTTCAGCATAGCGCTGCATTCGGCTATCAACCGTTGTAAAGATTTTCAAACCATCTCCGTATAAATCATAGGATGAGCCGTCTGATTTAAGATTTTCTTTGGTCCATTGTAATAGATCAGACTTGACAATTTCTCTAAAATAGGTTGCAAGCCCTTTATTTTGATTGGCTACACTGTAGTCAAGCACTATCGGCCGAACTGATAAGGAATCAAATTGCTCTTGTGTCAGATGATCATTTCTTACCATTTGATACAAGACGGTGTTTCTTCGCCGGAGTGAATTGGCAGGATTGTAAACGGGACTATAATAAGTGGGGGCTTTAAACAATCCTACCAGAACTGCTGCTTCTTCAATCTCTAATTCAGAAGGTTTTTTGTTAAAAAAAGTTTCTGAGGCTGTTTTTATTCCATATGCATTGGAGCCAAACTCCGAGGTATTTAAGTAGAGTGTTAAAATCTCATTTTTTGTATAAGCTTTCTCGAGCTGTGTAGCGACTATCCATTCTTTTGTTTTGATAATCAACATTCTCAACCCAGGAATCGAACTCAATGTTCCTTGCGAATCGTCGCCTCGAGTTTTAAATAGATTTTTTGCAGTTTGTTGACTGAGTGTGGACCCTCCACCAGAATCCTGTCTCAGTAAAATTGATTTGACAAAGACTCTGATCATGGCAATCATATCAATACCTGAGTGCTCATTGAATCTGATATCTTCTGTAGAGATCAGGGCATTGACAAGATTTGGGGATAAGTCTTCGTATTTGACGGGACTTCGATTCTCTCTATAATAGGTTCCAAGAAGAACTCCATCTGCCGAATATAAGCCAGAAGCGATCTCTGAATCAGGGTTTTCGAGTGCCTTGAAATCAGGTAAGGGACCAAATAGTCCCAAGAAATTGATGCTGATCATCCAAACAAAAAGGATGAAGCCAAAAAAACCTGCAATAAAGGCTATCCAGAGATATTTGACAGTCTTAGATACCCAATTGGGGGTTTTTGGTTTGATAGCTTTACTCATAGTTTACTGATAAATGGACTTGAAAAAAGTTCTGTATTCTTCTAGATTTTTAGTCTTATTTAACTCTTGAAAATTCTCAATCGAAATAAAGAATGATCCCTCCTTAATATCTGTAGAAAGTCCTTCCGCCTCGAACTCTTTTAAAAAAACTGTATAGTATGCTTCAGCTTTTTCTGAGTTGGTGAAAGGGCTAATTATGAAAATTGCATTTTCCCGATTCATATTCATGTTGCCGGTTCTCAATCTTGCGTTGGAGAAGTTTTTTGCATGAAAATTCTCTAAATCTCCAAGCAAATTTTTCATCATAATTACCTGACTAGGTTCCATTGCTATTACAAAGATATGCGTTTGAGATTTGTTTATTTTATATGGAGAGTCAGCAAGCTCAAATTCTTTGGTTTCAGCTATGGAAGATTCTGAAGTTTGACCTGTTGAATCATTTTCGCTTATGTTTTTTGGATTCAGTTCAGCAAGTTCTTCAGCAGATAATAAAGGATTAAGCATACTCTCTGCCAATTTTTTTAAGGTTGAATCTTGTGCATTTTGGATATAGTTTTCGAGTCTATCTCGATACATACTTCTACTCTCCGTTTTTCCTGTGACCATGACATCAAGGAGAAGCAATCGTTCGGTGTTTCGCGTTAGTGGGTATTCTTCAAGTGTTGATTTTATAATTGATTTTGCCTGTTTAAAATCATCTGAATAATAAGATTCATAAGCACTTTCGTATTGTCTTGAAGAAGCTAAATAGGCCATGTTGCCACTTGCGGCATCAGGATTATTTACCGAAAAGGTATATTGAGACTCCGGGAATTCTTGATTTAATCTTAATACGTATTGCTGAAAATCGCCTCCTAGATCTTTTTGAGCTAAATAAATAAGGTAATAGGCTTCTGGTTTTCTATTAGATTTTGGATATCGTCTTACGAGTGTCTCTAAGTTTAATAAACTTGGGGGCACCTCATGAAGATTGAAATATAGGAGTTTTCCCAATTCAAAATAGGACTCCTCCAGCTGAATATTTAGTTCATCTATTTCTTCTTCAGAATTAGGTATTTGTGCTAGTAAAGTTCCTAGGTCAGGGATCTGATCTAGCATATTGTACTCTGCTGCGGCACTGCTGGAATCGCTTAAAGAGTTTTCCGGAATTATTGGTGTAGCACTTTGGAAGCTGGCAGCACTTCTCCTCCAATTATCCTGAAGAGGTCGATTTCCCCAAGTTCTTCTAAAATCAATCGCGCCTTGTTGCACGGCTACTCCATTGTCAAAATAGAAATTTGAGCTATTGTCTCGATCGTTAAGCGCCAGAAAGTTGTCAAAAATACTTGAGTTTCTAGGTTTTTCTGCTCCTCTTGCAATTGTAAGTAACCGTTCTTCTTCAGTTTGGATGAAGCTCATCGCAACAACTTTTTGTTCCTCGGGTGTCATTTCGGTAAGTAAAATCAAGCTGTCATTGGACTGAATCCGTTCGAAGTGAAAAACATAATTATCTAAAGAAGTTTTTTGTTTTTGAATTTGGATCGATACCGGATCAGTCTCAGTGATAAAGGTAAGTGCAGAGTCGAGGTAATATTTGGTAGCACGATAGTTCTTAAATTCATTAAGATTTATCTCTGCCAGCTTCTGATAGATATATCCCTTTAGTCTGGGGTTGCTTCCAGGTTCCTTGGCAGCTTGATGGAGCAGGTCCAATGTGAGCTCAGTATCATTCTGTTTTTCCTCGAAGAGCGCCCGTTCGTAAATCACTACGTCCTTGAGATCTCTATTTTTTGGATCTTTATAGAGACTTTCATAATAGTTTCGTACGCGCTTTAAATCTTTGCTCGCATTGAGTTCGGCAACTTGCTGCGCATAGAGCTGTGAGAAAAAACTCCGCTCGTAGGGTGGATTGCCATCTAGGGCTTTCGTGTAATAGTCGTATGCCAAGGCATCCAAGCCTTCCCGTTGGTAGCGCTGGCCCAAGATAAAATTGATTCGAGACTCTTCTTTTTTGTCTGCCACATACCCCAGGGCTTTATCCAATGCACCAATAACTCCATTTTTGTCGGATCTCGACTCATAATAATATGCAAGCGTTCGGTAGAGCTCATATCGGTTCTCTTCTGAAATCTTTGATTCCTTCGAGAGGTAATCAATTGTAAAATTGGCTTTTTCGATTTCCCCTAGATCTACGTAAATACGGAGGAGTGTTATAATTGTCTTATGTCGAAGGTTATTCTCTTTTGAATTTACATTGATGTATTTAAAAGTGTTTTGGGAATCGTCAAAACGAGATTGGTAATAATCAATCTTACCCAGAATGTAGTAGCTATCATCTACCCATTTACTTATTTTATGCCATTCGATGGCTTTTGAAGCCAGCTCCACGGCGGATTCAAGTTTTTCTGCGTTACCTCGGATCGTTGCAGAATCGATGGGTATGAAGACGGGAAGGACTTGAGTATAATCCTCCTTATAGTTTTTGTAAATCTCTGCTTCCACTTCCTTCAGCTTGACATCCGAAAGATAGTAAGCATTGTAATGGGCCGTAAGATTGTGAAAAGTTCGATTAGTAAACGTATTGCGCTCTGATGAGCAAGCCATTGCAGAAAGCAATACAATAAATACTAAAATGGATGATTTTGACATTAAGATTTTCTTCCAATTAAAGTACTAAAATAAGATTTTTAACTTATTTCCTGAACGAAAAAAGCGAGCGATTATTTCTAGACCAGGTTTTGGCTTACATTTAATTATTGTTTTTTGTAGGATTTAATTACTCATGCGAATCAAGGGTTAAAATATAAGGTAGATAAAGGCTGCGGCAATTTTACCAAAAACATGTACAAGCAATCCTTTTGTAGAGCGTACTTTACTAGCTCTCTGAATGTCAGTTTTTACAATTAGCC
>Ga0222709_1000028_pt1 | contig 68228 bp, 46 predicted proteins | sample AntAcemetage1692_FD_179822 | JGI IMG/M metagenome (GOLD analysis project Ga0222709, IMG submission 179822) | Saline water microbial communities from Ace Lake, Antarctica - #1692 | ecosystem: Environmental > Aquatic > Non-marine Saline and Alkaline > Saline | place: Antarctica: Ace Lake...
TGTCCATTTTTCCAAAGACCATTATACGCTTCTCCACCTATCCAAATACCTCCCCTTGAGGCATAAAGTGGACGCTTGCTACCCGTAATTGGAATATTAGACCATTGCTTGGATTTAAAGTTAAACTTCCCGATACCTCTGTATTCGAAAGCCACTGTCATTTCAGTCGAATCCACTTCAATACCACGAGCAGGCAGCGGCTTACCATAATGATATTCAGACTTTTCAAAAAAGGAAAACTTATTATTCTTGAGTTCAATAAGGTAAAAACCGAAGGCGGTACTTGCCCAAGCCCTGTTTTTTTTATCAAAAAAGAGTTCTCTGAAGTTATTAATACCAGCTAAAGTTATCATTAGCCCTTGCTTTTTATTGTAAACTTTTAGGACCGCATTATCTGCCTCGTAAATCCAATCCTGATGATTTCGATGGTTTTGTATGTCTACATAAGGAAACTCAGCATTAGTATTTCTATTACGAAGAAAAACTAAAGAATCTTTAACAAGGGAAAAAACGATATCATGATACCTTGAATCAGAGTCCCTGCAATTGAAAAAAAATGCTCCTGAATCGGAAATATATTTAATCGAATAATTCTTATTTTCTAATATTGGCGGGATTTTTATCTTTTTAAAACCCTCTGAAGAATAGTAGCTGTATAACTCTTTATTGTTCGATTTATTAAAAGCGTAAATAAAAATTCTTCCCCGCTTATCCGTAACAAGCTTTTGGGTTCCAAAATACTCAAAGAAACGCTTGTTTCGTAAGATACAATCCTTCCCAAACTTTTCTGTAATCGTTTGAAATTTTTCTGTTTTAGGATTAAAAAAAACAATGGTTTTATCAGTTAATATCCATAACCAACCTTCATCATCTTGAATGATATCGTGTATGTACCTTAAATCTACGCCATGATTCCTACCCAACCAATGTTTAAAATGATAGCCGTCAAAGCGGTTTAAACCGTTATCAGTACCTATCCACATCATATCCTCACGGTCTTGAAACACGCATAATACGTTTCGGTGAGATAAGCCGTCTAGGGTAGTAAAGTACTGAATACTAGAAATATACGAAGTATTCTTCTGAGAAAAAGAGGCGTGACTTATCAGTAACAAAAACAGCAATAGTACGTAAAGTCCTAAACATCGTTGTGTCATATTGGATGAAATTATCGGAAATTTTATTAGAATTTTATGCTGTCGGTATACTATTACTAATGTAACTGCTCAAAAGGTTATCAATGAAGCCGTTTAAATAAACATGATAAATCCCCAAAAGTAGAAGTTTTGGGGATTAGGACTAAATGTACGATTGATTATTGAGTTATATTATCTTTTATAAAAAGTTAAGTTTTTAAATAAACTAACCCTAAATAATGATGGGCTCAATATAGGGTTTACGCTACTTTAGAAAATCAACTTCCATCACCAATGAGAAGGGTCTCAAGTTTTGCCGTTTCTGTTCCTGTTCCTGATTTTATCGTTAGTACCTGCGGATTCTTATTCGCTGACATGGCGTTTAGCGTAGCCAGCCACTTTCCTGAATTATCAGTAGTTACGTTTACATTTTGGCTAGCAAACTGAACGCTCACTTCGCTATTTTGCGTAGCCCAGCCCCAAACCTTTACGAGGTAATTAGGTTTGAAAAGCAAGATAAGAAATATAGATAAAAGGTGCATGTTTCATCAAAAAGACCGGCTGAAGTTATCAGTCGGTCTTTTTAATAATTACTCAATCAAAGAGAGTCTATCCTAACGCTATGACCTCCGAATTAAATTTACTCGACTATCAAAATACGGTGTACGTAGGTTATAAAATCACCTTTTACGGAGAGGTAATAAACCCCCGCGGAAAGTTCGGAGGTTTTGATAACCACCTCGTTTTCACCCGCTGTATAATCCCCGCTGAAATCCTTCAACTTGGTTGCGTAAGTATCCAATAAGGAAACTTTTAGTTGTTGTTCAATCGGATTCTGAAACGTCAGTCGTAATTCGCCGTCGGCGGTTAGCTCTTCACCCATTTCCAAGACATCGTTGTACGACTGTTTTTTACCCTTCCCAGTTTCTGATGGACTACCGTTATCATTTAATACCCGATTTGCCGCGAGTGGTGCGGCAGCCAAATTCGGACAGTCTTCTATGGATGCCGTAAAAATTGCCCCGTTATCAACACTAAAGCCGGGTTTGAGTAACACGGATTTTTCACCTTTAAAAACTACCGTAGTTGGAGTATCAACATCGCCGTCAGATTCAAGGATTAGCTTGTGGTACGTATCGGGAGTAATACTTGTGCCACCGCTGTTATTTGCCAGAGTATATATTTGCCCACTGTTTTGGCAGTCATCATCGGCGTCATCGTTTTTAATCAGCAACTCAATGACGTTATTGACTCCAATATTATAATCGCCACCGTTAACGATACTCAGCAAAATGTTTTCGTCTGACTCCTGCTGTGTGTCCACAATCGGATCAAAAAACAACTTGGCAGAAGTAGACCCTTCTTTGATTTTAATAACACCCCTGTTCCCCAAGAAAGTGTGTTGACCACTCAAAGTGTAATCGCTTCCTAAGATAGCTGTTCCCGCCAACACGAAGTTGATGGTTACATCGTTGGTATCGAGCTGTGCTAACGTAAAGTTCAAGGTGAGCCTTCCGTTGGCATCTTCAAACATTTCGGTGTTGATACTCGCAGTTGAGTTTGTTCCAGTATCTCCTTTACCTTTCGCTTGTTGTGCTTCGGCGACACTAAGCGTAATGGGGGTTGAGGTCACGTTTGCCAAGAAAGCATTTTGGTTCAACACGGGGCTTCCTACCCTAAACTCCCAAGAGAAATCATTGGCAGCTAAGTTACCGTGGGCATCCCGGATGTTTATCAACGATACGGCAACGCTATCCCCCAACCCCGTAATTTCGGCGTTCGGGCTGATAATTATCTTGTTGTTGTAGCAACCAAGCGTAGCGGGTATCGCGGTATTATCAGACATTCTTGTTAGCGTAAAATTAGAACTGTTGAAGTTCTCACAGTCCAGGTCTTCGTTAAATGCCTGCGAGATTGCATCGCCGAGGGCGTAAAAGAAATCAGTAGGCTGGGCGGAGCCGTATTTCAACGGTCCTTTGCGATCCCAAGTACCCACCACTATTTCAGAGTACCGAATCTTTGAGCCATAATTTAACTTTAGACGCAGTTTATACTTACCATCATTTGATATATTGTACGGCCACGTGGAAGTCATGCTGTTTGCGGCTAAATTTATCTTTTGAAGTGTCTTTGCCACCGTCCAACTACTCGAATTAAACGCCGCGTACTCCAACGAGATGGACGATAAAAGAGCCAAATCATATCCGCTCATCGTGTAGCTCAAATCAGGCGATGAATTAGAGTTAATAAAAAAGTTATTACTTGGAAACGTAAGACTTACATCGCTGATATTACTATCAAAGTTCGCCTTTATTGTTACCGGGAAGAGTTGGTCAGCATTGAGAGAGTTCCCCGCGGCATCGCAAGCGTCGTACGCCTGAAATACCAGAATAGCGTTTGTCTGGTTGGGGCTGAACCTCGAAATAAGCGTTTCGAATACTCGGTCACCTTGAGAAGGAATACTGACACTGAACGGCCCAATTCCCGCTCCTGCGATGTTGATATTTGCGGCTCCAGTGGAAGCTCCCGGATCGTATTTTAAGAAATAGTTCCGTGCTTCCAAACTCTCGCTTTCATTTTTGATTGTTAGAAGTGCAGAATGCGTTTGTCCGGTTAAAACGGTAATATCGCCGTCGTCTACGGTTAGTATTGGTACGTCCCGCCGTTGGGTATTTTCCTCGTGGGGGCAACTTGTCGAACCCGCTATCAGGTCAAAAACGGGCGTGCTGTAAACGGGGTCTGACTTTACATTTAACGTAAATTTATCCCCCCCCCTCCGGTCCATCTTGAATCGTGAAGCCCGTAACAGTCTCTTTCATGGTTGTGTTCGTGGTAGACCCACCCCTCGCCATCCTTAACGAAATTGTTCCGCCTTCGCTGAGGCCACTACCCCCCAACTCCATGCCTATTTCCGCCGCCAACGTGCTATCCGTTTCCATTTCAAATTCAATGTAATTTACTTTGGTTGCACTTGTACTTACCGTGCTGGTCAACGGGCCAATCCCGCTATCAAACGAGAGGTTATACTCGTGCTTTGCCTCGGCTTTTAACCGAGCGTTGTAGTCTAAAATGTTTTGCCAAATATTAATCTGATTTGTCCATTTACGCTTATCATTTGCACTTGTGGATGGTTGGTCACGCAGTGTTTCAAGGTCTGGGATTACCTCTGTCCTGATTGCGTACTCGGTATAGGCATATTGAGTCTTAAAACCATCTGGTGCCAAAATCATATTAGTACTTGATGTGAACTTGCAACTATCAGGAACAAACTCTATTTCGATTACGGCAGCCTGCAAAAAGTTAAGAGCCCCGCCGTAGTAAACGTCCCCCTGGTCTCCGGGAATACCCGCCGCTGAGGTAGAATAATAGTTACTGTTTGTGGTGCTTGTGATGCTTTCTGTTGAACTACTATTGGTTGAAGTTAACGCAAAGCCCCCCTTTAAGTTGCCCCAAAAGGCACTTTCGTAAGACACTCCAAGACCCGCTTCAAACTTGGCTCCCAGTTTTACATCAATCCAGACATCCTTCGCATTTGTTCGTTTCGTTGAGAAGCTTGTGGCTATCTCCGTTGTGGTATTGGCTTCCCTAAAACTAAAACTTTGGCTACCCGGTGGATCCCGGAGTATCAAAAAGGGAATTTCGGGAGAAGTGGTCACAAAATCATTCCCGATGATTTTGGAGCCTGTGACAACGGGTGTAACATCATTCTTGCTCGCGTTGCCGCCCTCCCGACCGTATTTATCATCGAAATCAAGCTGAAATTGTTTCGCATAGTTACCGCTAATCGTTGGCTCGCCTGGAATAATATTAAAATCAACGTAGCCTTCGTCAGTAACTAAAACGGTATCTTCTATACCACTCCCGCTTTCGATGTTCGTCAATATTCGTAACGTATCATTTTCTACCGGGCAACCAAAGACCGTATTGCCCTTATAGGAAACTGACTTTTCAGGATTTCCCTGAAATACTCCAAGTTTAATAATGGTTGGGATTCCTTGCTCTACAATCGGGAATAATTTTAGTGCTGGTTTACAATTGGGGCCGTCAAATTCAATAACAGCAATTTGCGGCTTTTCGTGGAACGTCAGATTAAACGTAGAATCTGCCACCGAAAGGTCTTTTCGCATGCTATCGGCGGGGAAAAAGTTAGTGTTTGAAAAAAACTGATTCACAATCTCATCCTGGCTATACAGCGGCACATCGTTGGTGTTTTCGGGAATGTCAATAATATCGGTGACACTTACCGCGTAGGTAGAAGCGGGAAGTCTAGTTTCATAAAAGCCAGAGCTAAGGTTGGTCGTGTATTTCTTGATGAAGTTTCCGGCAACGTAGGAGTTCCCGCTTTTTATTTGCTGGGTAAATTGAAGTACCGCTCTGCCAATATACTGATCGCAGTCAGCCTTTACCAAACCCGAAATAACGTTAGTGCTTGTATCGGCAAAGTTGATGCTCTGAATCGCCGTTTCCACGTTTGTCCCCATCCCGACATTTATAATAGAATCCGGTTTAGCAAAGAAGTGGTTTTTGTATTTCGGAATAACCTTATAATATCCTTGATCATCTAACGTGATGGAGTACTTACCGTCAGCGGCCGTTTTAAATGCGAATGCATTTATTGAATCGGCTTCAACATAGGTAAAAGCACCGGCAACATTAAAAGTACCTGGAAATATTTTAAATCCAACATCTTTGAGTGCCATGGTATCGGGGTTAGTTACACTCGCACCGTCGCACGTGGCACAGAGTTGATAGATTTTCCCTTCAACGCTGAATACCGTCAAGTCCTTAAAGTTAGCAGTTGTAGCCGGAACGTTATTGGTAAGTTGTTTATCTAACGATGCAAAATCAAATATATGATCGCCTTTCGAGGGTGCTACTTCAAAAGTAGCCTCTGCTCCAGTTACTTCGGGACCGAAGTACAAGCCTTCGAGCGTGTACGTTCCGTCTGCTCCGGTAAGAGTAGTGTAGGTTTTATTTACCAATCCACCAGGAACAGCCTGCGTCCGTCGTGCCGCTATGGTAACTCCCGCCACGGGGGCCCCTTTATCGCTGGTAACTGTGCCGCTGATGACCCCACTTGGGTCAGTAACTCCAACCGTAATCTCTTCCGAATAGGCAAAAACAGTGTTGTTCCCCGGGCAGTTACTCATGGTTTTCCTTCGGTAGATAGCCGTTTCGGTCAACTCGGGCATGGGGTAGTTTGACGAGGTAAGAAAAGGTATAGTTTGGAAACTACCTTGTCCAATCTTTTTCTCCCAAGAGTATACCGGAACGGGTAAGGCGGCACCTAACGTATTTGAGGTCAAGACCTGCTGAAATTCTTGCGGGATAGGCACGTTGGTTGAGCTACCGATACTACCACCCGATGTGGCGTTGACAACAAATGGCGTCAACGTTATTATATTGCTATACGCAGTGTTGCCACCTACCCCCTCGCTCACAGCTCTACGGAACCGAACAGAAGTAGAACCTCCGATATTGCCTGTTGAAGATAAATTTGTACTAGTGGCACCTGAGATATTAGTCCATCCCCCATTATTAGTGCTTTTTTGCCACTGGTAATTTAAGCTTCCACCGCAAATTGCCGTACCAGCGACCCAGCCGTACAGAGTACCAATGGCTGTATTAGGACAAATGGTTTTTGAGGATCTGAGACTTGCTTCAGAAGCAGTTACAATACCTGGGTTTGGTAAACGATTCGATGCCTGAATACCAATTTTAAAATCTCCTTGGTCATATGAAAAATGCCCCTCCACTACTACTGCATAATCTCCAGGACAAAGGTCTCTTGTAATAATAGATTTTGTTCCAGATCCATCATCATCATCGCCCACTATATATGAATACGAAGTGCCATCTTCTGCCAATGAAATAAGGTGGATATGCGTATCAAAATCTGTCTCAGGAAAATCAGTGCTGATAACAACAGTTTTTGAATTGGAAATTTCAAATTCATAGGTAACGTCTTTACCTGCCGTAAATGACTGAGTTCCTGGAAATGCGGTACCCCAGTAATCTGCATAATATAAACTAGAACTTGCTCCAGAAGGCTGTTTATTTGAATTTACATGAGTGCGTTGACCGGATACGTAGCTAAGATCGCCAAAATCTAGAGCATCATAACCAGTGTTCCCTTTTTCATACCTCCATGCGAACTTCATTCTAAATTTAGATTCGTTGCTACCAATATCAAGTTCTTGCTGAAACCATTCAGAAGAACCAATATAAAGTTTAGGTGTCCTAATCGACCACATCCAGGCTGAGTTATCATCGGTACACCATTCCGATCCACAATTAATTAACTGATACCTGGCCTGCCCATCTTCACGATAGTAGTCTGTTTCCCAGCTCATTACAGAAAAGTCAAATTTATTTGAAGTGCTACCGGTTATAACACCCATACTTGAATTATAAACTGGGCCCCATTCATCAACAAGTGTTGGAGGGTTTCCAATCGTAGCCACTCCAGAATTCAAAATCGTCAAATGGCTAGTGCTGTATGCCGTATTTAACAAAAGCGTACCAGAACCATCAGTGTCATTGGCTATTTTACCAATAAAGGTGGGGTTTGATCCTCCACCGGCGGTCTCAGCACTTATTTTACCCCAACCCTGCACGAGTACGGCTTGCATGTTAATCTTATTATCATTGTTTACCTGAGCCTGGGCTGTCGGGTAGAAAAGTAATAGTAACAAAGAGACAAAAACAAGTATAACTCTTTTCATATTATTGGGCATTGAAGGTTGAAGTAGTAATATTTGGGTATTTAGCAAGAAGTTCCGTTTGGCGGCGGCGGGGTATAAGCAGTTCTGTGTTGTTTTTGAGCCGCACGTAAACGCCTTTTTTTCGGTGAGAAACCTCCGAGATAAAAGACCTATTCACTAAGTTTGAGCGGTCAATTCTGATGAAGGGATCGCTTGCAAAAAGTGTTGCAAAAACTTTTAAAGAATAACCAGAAACTAACTGTTCTCCACTGTGGAGATACAGCACAGTATAATTGGCATCCGCCTTTAGGTAGTCAATTTTTTTGTTGGGAAGTTGATCGAGAATTTTGGGATTGGTCATGGCTATAAATTTTGGGTCATTAATAAGATTAATCACATTTTTTCATGACTCAATTTATAAAAGCCAAAAGGAAAACTTAAATTTAGGCGGGGACAAAAAGTAGACAAAACAAAGATGCCCTTGAACGGGCGTTCAAGGGCACTTTTTACGAGGAATTGTATCACTGCTAAGCAAAACTCAGCAAGAAGCCTTGCAGTTCGCTGTCTTCCAAATTCATTTTTTTACGAAGTCGGTAGCGGGCTTTTTTTACTCCGCTGTCAGAAATGCCCATAATATCGGCAATTTCTTTAGAAGTCATATTCATTTTTAAAAGAGATATTAACCGCACTTCGCTTTGGGAAAACGTCCCGTATTTTTCTGCCAATCTGGATAAAAATCCTTGATGAATACTGGTAAACTCCTGAGCAAATTGCTCCCATTGTGCATCACCTTCTATATCTCGTTTTATTAATCGGCTGATACGATTTCCGGTTCGACTAACGTCAGAATCTACATTGATTTTTAGCTTCTTCAGCTGGGTTTCAACAGTATTCAGGAACTCGTTTTTATGAGCCAGCTGCAATACTTTTGCGGTCAATTCTTTCTGTTTATATTCCAGTTCGACCTGGGCTTGTTGCGATTTCTCTTTTTCTAACGCCTGCTCGGTTTCAAAGAGCAATCGGTCTTTTTTACGTTTTTGTACAGTCAAATAGGCAAAAGCTGCCAAGGCAATTAGTCCCAACAATAAAGCCCAGATTCGCCAGCGGTTCAGTTCATTTGTTTGTGTCAAGTCCCGAATTTCGGCGTCTTTTTTTTCGGTCTCGTATTGGGTTTGCAGCTCCTCAACTTGTTTACTCCGTTCTAATTTAAAAATGCTGTCATGCACTGCTTGATACGCCGTCATTTCTTCCAAAGCACGGGCAAGCAAGCCTATTTTTAAATAGATTTTACTGGCTATTTCATGGCCGTTCTCCTGTAATTCAAGACTTTGAATTTGCTTTGCAAGGGCGATTCCATCTTTTATTTCTACCAACGCCTTTTTATGCTCACCCAGAGCATAAAGACTATTTCCTAAATTTATTTTGATGTCTGCTTTTGCTACCGGCATATTGAACTTTTTCTCCAATTCTAGAGCCCGTTGCAACACTACTTTTGCCTTCACATATTGCCCCATGAGGTTGAATAATATGCCCCGATTAGCAGTAAGCCCCATTATCCCTCTCTCAAAATTAAGTTCTTTGGCTAACTCATCTCCACGGTCATAAGCCAGAAGTGCCTCCGGGTATTGGTTGTCATCTTGATAAAGTATTCCCAAGTTATTAAGAGCCTGAAGTTCAATAAATTTTAAATCAGCCTCTTTAGAAATCTCAATGGCCTGGTTTGCCATACTAATCCCCTTTTGAGTATTGCCAATTTTAGCATGAATAACAGACATCTGATTCAGGGCGTATGCCTGATGCTGAAAGTTATTCAACCCTTTGCTAATAGCATAACATTTCATGCTATTAAGCATGGCTTCATCCAGCCTATCCGTATCAACCTGCACACTGGCAAGCCTTAAATAAACATCTGTCAGCCCAGTGCTATCGGCGGTTTCCTGCAATAATTCTCCCGCTTCTTCCAATTGGCTTTGTGCCAAGTTATTATCTCCTGCATACATGTTAATCTGCCCTAACAAGCTCAGGTTTCTGCCCAGCCTTTTCTTAAAGGAGTGCTCCCGAGCCAGTAGAATAGACTTCTCCACAAAAATCTTGGCAGAATCATCTTGCTCTAAAAAAAAATAGGCATTGGCAACATACGACAAGGCTTCAGCCTTATCTTTAGGATTTTTACTTATTTCTAAGGCTTTAAATGCCCAATCTTTTGCCTTTTGCGGGTCTTCGTTCAGCAACTCATCACTCTGTTTTAGTAAATCGTCAACTTGCTGTGCAATGGCATAGTGAGGCATCAGGAAAAGAAGCCAAAAACCTGTTATTTTTATATAATACATCGCACTAATTTAAGAAAAACTTAACGAGCATCCTTATAACTCGCTATCCTCTTGCCCAATTTTTTACAAAGTTGGTAGCGGTTTTCTCTCACCTGCTATCAGAATTCGTACTTGGTTTCTGCTTTTCTTGCACTAACAAGACCTCGACCTTTTCAAAAGAAATCTTAATTGATTTTCGTAAATCAATGAATTCAATGTCAATGTCTTTTAGAAGTTTCTTTTGTTTTTTCTCACTGGCTTTTGCCATTTCAAATGATTTCGTTGGTTTTTGATAATTGAAAGGTAAAGCTAAGTCACGTAGAAATTGAAATGTACCGAAGACAAAAAGTGGACAAAAAAGTAATCGCTCTGAATGCGTGTGTGAGGGGTTTTTTCTTCATAATAAAAGGGTAGAAAAGATAGAAATTATACATTTATGTATCTAACACAATATAAAGCGTAAGCAAACCAGCCAATTGAGGTGAATCAATCGGCGGGTTTGTGGAGGGGAGCGGAAGCCTTTTATCTCACAATAAATCTGTGGAAAAGTGTTCTTCCCTCCCGCGTCATGCGTAAAATATATTCTCCTCGTGATAAGGTCGAAGTGTTAAGAATTAATTGATCGTTTGTATCATTCTTAATTTCCACAAAATCAGTTATATCCATCTCTTTCCCGCCTACCGTAAATAATTCGGCTTTGAGTCCGAATTCAGATTTTCCGGCGAAGTCAATCACGATTTCTCCAGCTTCGTTCATTTCCGTTAATTCATATTCCGAAAACTCCTGTTTCGTTGTTTTTCCTAATCCGGTAGCATCTTGAGCAAGTTGCTTCTCTGCGTTTTGCTCAGCAGAATTTGTTGAAAATGCCGAAGTCGGAGTACCTTCGGGGCAATCTTCGGTGATGGCGAGGAAGACAGAACTGCCTTCTGCTTCAAAGCCCGGTTTCAACGTAACAGATTTTTCACCCTTGAAGATAACCGTGGTTGGTGCGGCCACTTTTCCGTCAGATTCTAACAATAATTTATGATAAGTATCTGGCGTAATCGCCGAGCCACCGTTGTTTGATAGTAAGAACGGGTTGCCGTTATTATCGCAATTATCCCCCAGAACATCGTCGTTTGTTATGGTAACGGTTTGGCTCATGGTACCGCCCCAAGAGGAGTTCAGCAGCCCAATCGGCACATCCGTTCATTTTTTAAATGACGGGCGAAGAAGTAACCAACTGCTGTAAATTCGGCTGCTGTTTCGGGAGTTACTACCCTCCACTCGCCGCCGTTTAGGTCTTTCTGGGGAGTAAATTCAAGTTCTAAAGGAACTTTGAAGTGTCGAATTAATGGATAGTTTGCCGCCGCAATTTCTGCTTGAGCATCGTTCGCATCTTTTATTTGCCATTCCATATTAGATTGCCCCGAGCAAAGCCAAACGTCACCGACTAAAACGTCCTCGAAATCTATGGTTTCCGTGCCTGACTTGACCGTAAGCATTTGTGGGTTTTTATTCGCCGACATCGCATTTAGCGTTACCAGCCATTTGCCTGAGTTATCAGCTTCTATGTTTACGCTTTGATTCACGAACCGGACGTTCACGTTGCTATTCGGTGTAGCCCAGCCCCAAATTTTTACGGGTTGGTCACGCTGCAAAACTGTGTGATCAGAGAATATTCTGGCAACTTTTAGTTGTGCCGAAATAGTAAAAGATAAAAGAACTAACACCGCAACGATTTGCGACCTAAGGAAGAAGTTAAATTTTATGAATACGGGTTGAATAGATTTGAAAAGCAAGGTAAGAAATCTGGATGATAAGTATGACTTTTATAACAAAACAGCCGACTGCTGTCAGGCAGTCGGCTGTTTCATTTAGTAAGTAGGCTAACTTCTACTGTTTTATCACTTTTTTAAAGACTGTTTTCGTGCCTTTCTTTATTAGAATAATGTGCGTACCGGATACGAGTGGTTTCAAATCAACTTCGATTTTATTGATTCCGCGGGCCTTGAAAAGTGGTGTGAGTAAGTACTGACCTTCGAGGTTATATACTTCGATATCGCCTTTTTTCAATTGATTTCCCGGATATTCAAGTATGATACGATCAGTAAATGGATTAGGGTACACGAGGTACTGATTAGTTAAATCTGGCTCAATACCTACAATCTCTACGTCTAAGGTAGTCACTTTCAAAGCCTCTGAGGCAGCGGAAGTATTTCCGGCAGCATCTTTAGCCGTTATGTAAATGGAGTAAGCGGTGGCTTTTGTCAGGCCTGAGATAGTAGTACTCGTTGAAGCAGTGGTGCTATTTTGCGTACCATCCACAAAAATCTGGTATTCAGTCACACCCACATTATCGGTAGCGGCATTCCAGCTTACTTTTATGCTACTTGTGGTTATTTCGGAAGCAGTCAAACTCGTGGCTGTACTTGGAGCAGCGGTATCAGCAACAACATCAGCGAGGGTCGTAACTTTCAAGGCGGCGGAAGCGGCGGAAGAATTTCCTGCTTCGTCAACCGCAATAACGTAAATCGAGTACGCCGTTCCCGCAGTAAGCCCGTCTAATGAAAACGCTGTTCCTGATATAGATGATTTTAGTGTGCCATCCACGTAAACCTGATATTCTTTTACAGCTACGTTATCAGTTGAAGCCGTCCAAGAGATTCCAATTGTAGTCTTTTGGGTATCGGTGGCAGTTAACCCCGTTGGGCTCGTTGGGGCCTGAGTATCTGGGGCTTTTGCGGTTGTTACCTTCAATGCCGATGACGCAACAGATGCATTTCCCGCTTCGTCAACTGCTATAACATATATGGAATAGGCTGTTTCGGCGGCTAACTTATCAAGCGTAAAAGAGGTTGTTGAAGTAGTAGCAGCAAGTGCACCATCTACGTAAACCCGATACTCTTTTACACTCACATTATCGGTAGATGCGGTCCATGATATACCAATGGTGGTTTGTTGAATACTTGTAGCCGTTAGAGCGGTCGGGCTTGTTGGAGCTTGCGTATCTACATCACCAGTTAGGGAAATGGAGAATTTACCGTTATCGCCGTCAAAGCCATCTACCATAATATAGTAGGTTTTTCCTGCTGTTAATCCTTCTACAGGCATAAAGCTATCGAAAAATGTAGAACAATCTTCTGGTCCAGCATCGTTGGCGGCCTTTAGTGTAAAGGTTGAAAAGTCGCTTACGTCAGTTGCTTCGTAGAGAGCCAATTGCGTATCAAAATCTGCCAAATCGCAGGTGCTTATTTTCACTTTCCCGTCTGATGGGGCAACGAATTTGAACCAAACGGAATTATCTACTTGATCATCACACCAGCCTGTGGTACAGTCTTGATTATTGGCAGGCACAGGTCTAATACTTTGTTCTTTATCCCTTACTGTTGCAAAAGAATTAGAAAAGCCTTTTTTCACTTCACCATCTACCGCCAGTTCTATGGCATTAGCCACCTCATCATTGGCTGGGCCTGGGGTAATTTGGTCTTTTAATACAATACTGAAATTTCCCTTATTCGGACCAAAACCATCTACTACCAAATAGTATTTTTGACCGGCTGTCAAATTCTTTAAGGTTAAGTAACTATCCCCGCCAGTTGCACAACTTTTAGGGCCATCTTCATTTGCTCCCATGAGTACCGCAGTAGAATCTATTTGACAACCATGAAGCGTAAAAACTGCTAATTGAGTATCAAAATTAGCCAGATCACAGGTTGAAATTTCAACTTCCCCTGAACTAGGGCCTGTAAAGGTAAACCATACGGTACCGTCCATATCATCATCTAACCATTCTGAAGGAGTTATGTCGTATCTCTTTATACTTTTATCTGGTGTTGCCGCAAAATTGCTGTATCCAGTTTGAACCTCGCCGTTCACTGGTAGCTCAATGGCATCACAAGGGGCATCGTTTTCTGGTGGCTCGGTAATTTTCTGGGTTAAGAGATCAATCGAAAACTGACCAAAGGAAGTTGCGTTACCATCTACCAATAAATAATAAGTTTCTCCTCCAATTAAATCTGTAACATTTAGAATACTACCTCTAACGTTTCTTCCGTTGGGATACTGATTACTTGGAGGAATACGACATTGGTTTCCGCCGTCATCAGCTCCAAGATATTCGTATGTACTGTAATTTGCCAAATCGCCGATTTTATAAAGTGCCAATTGATTAGAAAAACTGGCTTGATTGCAGGTGCTTATCTGAACTGCACCTTCTGCTGGAGCTATAAACTTAAACCATACGGAAGTTTGTATACGTTTGCCATCTTGTTCGTTATCTCCCCAGCCGTCTTTAAACTGCAAGGGTACTTGGGGCGGAGCAATAACCTGCTCTTCATCAGAAGTCGTGGCACCACCGTTATTAAATACTCCTTGGCCTGAGGCATCTACCTGTAAAGTAATGGCGTTTTCAATCAAATCATTCTCCGGTAAACCTAATTTTACTTGTAGATCGAAGGTCCCTACTGCTCCTTTATATCCATCCACCAGAATGTAGTAATAAATACGATTTTGCTTGGGGTCATAAGGTAGGCCTTTCAGTGAGACTTTGCTACCAAAACCGCCTTCGGTGTCTAAGTCGTCATTTGCTTTTAACAATTCAAACTTGTCAAAATTCTCACCTCCACAATATATTCTTAAACCATAAACGGCTATCTGGGTATCAAAAGTGGCATTCAACACTTCTACAGAGACAGTCTCTTCTTTTGGAGCACTAAACCTGAACCAAACCGAATGCTGTATTTCATCTTCTTTCCAGCCATAAACTGCATTGGTGGCTTGGGGGATTAGTAATTTTTCGTTTTCTTCTACAGTGGCATTGTAATTTGAAAGGCCTGTTATAATTGTGCCTTTTCTTACATCATTATTTAGGTCCAAATTAAATGCTTTGCAATTATTATCGTTATTTGGAGGAAAGCTTTCTATTGTAATTCCAAAGTTACTTTGTGCACCTTTAAAACCATCTACCAATACATAGAGCGTATCTCCCAAAGTTAAGTTTTCCATTTCCACCGCCGCAGATTCATTGATGGTATTACCCGTTCTACAACGCCCTTTATCGTTAGATGAAAGGATAGAGTATGTACTCATATCATTGATATTGCCCACTTTATAAATGGCTATTTGAGAATCGAAACCATCATTGATGGGGTCACAAAGTCTAACTTCGATCACAGGACTGCTGACAACAAATTTGAACCAAACTGAGTTTGTAATTTCAGGAACCGAACCATTTTCCTTATTCCAGTTTACTGGTGTTATGGCTGCTTCCTCTTCCGCAGAATTAGCGTTTATATTGGTAAATTTAGCTTCACTGTTAAATTTATTGATATACTTAGTTTGCAGGCTTCCGTCAGATTTTAGCAGAAGTGCCGTAGTAGCAAAATTATTATCAGGTGCTCTATTTTTATCTGTTGCACCCCAATAAGCTTCTAATTTTACTGTGTCTGCCGCATAACCGTCATCCTTTCGTGCTTCTTGGTCTGCACAGATGGGCTCTACAATCATCAGAATTTCCTCATAACCTTTTTCAGTTGGATAAACGTTTTTAACAATCAGGTCTATCGTTTTTTCCTGACCGAAGGGTAATTCGAATTCAGGCGTAGGTGAGCTGTAACCAATAAACTCAATTTTGGGCAATTGAAAAGCCAGATTTGGATACCTTACTCGGTATGTTCTATCGCTTTGGCTTTCAGAATTGTTCTTTACTTTAAGCGTAAAAATAACTTCTTCACCCAGCTCAATATCTGAGAACTTGGCACTATCGGCATAGGCTGTACTTTCATATTTGGCTACTTGGATAGTTGGTTTGTCAATTTGTTTTCCGCCTTCAAAAGGGCAGCTGGTCTTGCTATTGCCTACCAATTGAAATACAGGTGCCCCAAATCCACTGTCTTCTAAAAGATCTACATTAAGGATGTCGGAGTCGTCGTCATCATCTATTGAAAAACCAATCGTAAGTGTTTTGCTATTTCCCTGAGCGTTTTCGGTGCTATTGGTCGTCTCTACAGTTAAGGTAGTTTTATCAGTGGCTTCTACACCCGCCGAAAAGAAGCCAATTTCTACGCCTACTTTGGCCGTGATTTCTTTACTCTTTGACTGTGAAAATCCAACTTCCTGTTTATAACTTACGGAGGTGGATTCCTGACGTGTATTTTCTTCTTCTGTGCCTTTGGCATTGCTAAAGCCTCCCTTTCTTCTTGCATTGACTTTTAATTTATTATTCAACGCAATCATATCTTCCCAAAACTTGGCCTCGCCATCTTGCTGGTTTGCTTTAAACTGAGGAATATAGGTATCTAGTAATTCATTTTCATAATAATTGAGGTCTTTCACCTTTTCCACAGGAACGAGTCCAATGGAAGTGGCCATATTCACCTGCACTATGTTACTATACCATACGGCACTACAGTTTGACTGAAGGTAATAGTCGTATTTCCATTTTTCTACTATAAACCTATCGTATTGGGTCTTGTTGGTGATTCGGCCTTTGTTAGTATAGGTAAAATTAGTGGCATTGGTTTCCTCATTAGTGGTGGTGCTGGTGGTGGAGGAAGTAGATTCATAGGAAGCCCCGCCGCTTATGCCAAATTTATCAAAACCTGCTTCCACTTTTTCGCTAGTTTCTCTGGTTCTGGAATTAGTAAGAGATGCCGAAATAACTTTGTCAACAGAATACGATTTCTCTGCTTCAATAAAGGAGAAACTGTTATCGCCAGGTACGGCTCTCAAAATAGTTTTTACCTGATGTGGGCCTAAATCTCGAACAATAAACTCGCTGTATTTTCCCATCAATACAATGGGCAATATTATGGTTTTTGCTACTTTTCCTCCTTTGTAAAATCGTAGAATCAAAGACTTGGCATAGGCTGTAGATTTATTTTTATGTACCTCATTTCTAGGGAAACCAAAATAATGCCTCTGGTAAACACGGCAATTTTGGACAACAATATTGCAATCATAGGCAACGTCCTGCCTTGCCAACTCTTTCGGTACAGATTCATTGGTTTTATAGTCGCCATAGGTATAAGTTAATTTATCAAAAAGATAACGATTATCCCCATCTACATTGTGATACCCATAATCTACCACAAAAGAGATAGGCTCATTTTGCTTTACATCTGTCAAAAAGAATTGACCAATGCCCCTATCAGCATTTCCGAAAATATCATTGAAAACCTTCTCTTTACTAGGTTCTCCCTCGTAGACAGTCGCAACACCTTTCTGACCATAATCTGGCGTTTTAGTATGCAGCGATATGTATACTGGATAAGGGGTGGTTTCGCCATTAACTGTGGAGAATATGGTTTTTACACTAAATGGTCTCGATTGTGCCAATAACTCTTGCCCAGCGAATAAACCGACCAAGAAAAACAGTACTATGAGTTGTAAATATTTTTTCATTGTATTTTAGGTTGTCAAATGCCTACTTGGGGCATTTGATGGTGATAACTCTTACTCGGGAAATAATTAAGGAATCTTCAGTTCGTATTCAGTGGTGGTTGCCCCCGTCTTTCGGTTGAGTACGTTACGGGTAATTTTAAAACTGCTTGCAGTCACTTGGTTAATGGTGTACGAAATCGTGCCGTTTGTATCTGTAGGTTCGGGGCTTAGGTCGGTCAGGGTTACGGTCTTATTATCCGCAGAAACTGACCACTTTCCGGTTATTGTTGTGCCGTCGTATTCAGTAAGCTTTGCGGCACTTAGGCTGCTCAGGTCTAACTTAAAATTTAAATAACCAACTTTAATATTAGCAGTGCCGCCACTAATAAAAACCGTTATGTTGTCTTCTTTCACACTTTGAACAGACCACGTTTTGGCAATCTGTTGAGCCACCGTTTGGGTGGCAGGCGGTGTTGGTGTTGGAGCGGGTGTGCCGCCGCCGCAGCCAATTAGTAAGATAAGATTGCAAATTGCTAAGGCAGGATAGCGTGTTTTCTTGAGTAATCGATTTTTCATATTATTAGGTGTTAAAGGGTTGATGTTGCAAAGGTTAGATATTGAGCTAAAAATGCAGTTTTACGGCGGCGGGGAACGAGCAATTCCGTATTGTTTTTGAGGTGAACATACACGTCTTTTGCTCGGTGAGAAACCTCCGAGATAAAACTTCGGTTTACTAAATTTGAGCGGTCAACTCGTATAAAATGACGCTCATCAAAAAGGTCCGCAAAAACATTGAGGCTATAGCCTGAAATCAGTTTTGAACCTTCCTTAAAGTACAGCGAAGTATAGTTAGATTCTGCCTGCAAATTATCAAGCTTGAAGTCAACGTATCATTTCAAAACTTAAGCATTTTCAAAACGTGTACTGGTTTCCCTTTTTCAAGTAAAAGCAGCAGAAACTCTCCAGCTGAAAAGTCAAGGCTGTTGATAGATTCGCCTGATTTCAACCCTTTCTTATTGAAAACTTTGGAACCAGTTGTATTATAAATTTCAAGATCAACTTCCCTATTGGTAAAGTCTATTTTGAAAGCATCTTGAAAGGGATTCGGGTAGGCTTTGAAAGCTTTGTCATATTCCTTAGTGGCGGTAATAATGTAATTGACACCCTCACTAAACTGGCTCAAACACCCGTTTTCTTGAGCCATAGCAGTATATATTCCAAAAGAAGTCGGTTTAATTTTCTGTGCCGTTTCGTTTAAAAGTGCTCCATTGAAATACCACTTGTTTTGTGTAGCCGTCGATACCAGATTGAACTGATTATCCAGACTTAAGTTGGGTACGGCAGGTTTAGGATTGATCACCACCGTAATTCTACTTCTACTGCTTTCGCAGGTTTCAGTGCTTTTCTGACTAACATAATAATCGCTGGTTCCCGCCTTAGACGTTATTGGTGTTGGAGCTGTACTACTTGAGGCTCCGCCCGTCTGATTGCTACCATACCAAGCAATTTGGTTGCCAGGGCTGACTGTAGCGGTAAGAAGGGATGAGGGTTCGTCCATACAGTAAGTGACATTACTCACTACCGGTGCGTTTGGAGCCTGACTGCATACCACTTTTACATTGACTGGGGAGGTGGTTAAAGTTCCATGTGGATTGAAAATAGTTACTTCATATTTTCCGGCATTCTCATAGCTGACCTGGTTAATTACAAAAGAATTTGAACTACTATTCTGTATTACCTGCCCGTCTTTTTTCCAGCTGTAGCTATAGTCTTGCTCCCCATCATTATATATCGAAAAGGTACTTTTTTGACCTTCTTTGAGCGTTTCTGGGATAACCGCAATGTAATTTTCTGGTGATTTATGCTCATTGTCTATGGCACTTTTAAATGTTAACGTTCCACCTGCGTCTATTTGATAGGTATACCATTTGCCTTGGTAAAGTTCCCGGTAGGTACCCCCTCTGCCTAAGTCGTCGCCAGCTAGTACCTCTAATATAAATTTCTCAGTAGTATCGGCAGGGCTAATTCGGCCATACAAATCTCTCACCAAGCTAGCGTCTTTGGTAATAGTGCTTTTTGGAAGCCAGTGGGTCCAATAATACCTATCCCAAGCCGGAAGGGTATTGATACTGTTTAAGCTTCCTTTCGACATTACCGAATATTCCTTTGCCAGGTTGTTTGGGTCTTGGTCATGTGTACCCATACCATAGTTATGAATGGCCTCATGAACAGAAGTGGTATACAAGGTTTGCTGGTATAACTGGTTTGTACTGTTTTTTTGGACTACATACGCCAATGAATTTCTATTGCCATCAAATTTAATTGGATAAGGTTCACCTTTGGAGTTTAACACGCCAAAGTAATTTAAGGCCGAAGATAAACCACTGCCCGATGAATTCGAACTCTGGGAATTAAGTATAACAACGGTGGTGCCATAGTTTTGAGGATCGTAATTGGCAGGCATTTTCATATCTAATAGGAAATCATCTGCAGCAGCCGAGCCCATTCTTTGTACATTGGTTTGAATCGTCCAATAGTTTGTAATTCCTTTTTCGGTCAGCTTGCCCCAGTTTTCAAGGTTATTTTTATTGCTTTTCATCCAATTGATGGCATCTTGGATAATGGGACGATATTCGTCAGGCACCACATACCAAAAGTCTGTGCGGTCTCTTAACCAATCCCATTGGGTACCTGGCCAGCCATCTAAAGAAGCTTGCAGAACATCAATATCTCTAAGGCTTTGAAGATAATTGGGCGACCGTTCGTCGTTACCCATAAATAAAATATCGTAGCTTGAAATCTTACCAAAACTCAATTCCTTCAACTGTTTGGTAATAATTTTAGCGTGTATATCGAAAGACGCTGAATCGCAATAAAGACAGGAATTCTCATATCCCCGAAGCATAAAAACAATATCCGCTTTATTTCGAGCACCCGGCTGGCCCATAACTATCAGGCCATTGCACACTATTAAAGTGAGGCATAATATTCTTTTCATATATATTCATTTTTAAGGCATTCACTAACATAAAAATCCCGGTTCATTACTCTCTCTCATACTCACACCCACCCCCTATCTCTGCCCTAAAAACAGTGGCGGCTCCGCCTGTAGGAGCTACCATAAATCCAGGACTGAGTATCACAGAATTTGCCGCTTCATAAAGAATGGTATTGGTGTTTTGGATGGCGGCATCTGAGCTGATTTGTGGAATACCAGTTATGTTTAGATTACTGCCATCTGCCACTGGTGAGTCAATACTCACATACCCATATTCATAAGCCCCCATATCTGGATTGCCTACTCTGGTGAAACCCGTGATGTCCTCTTTGGGTGCTCCTGTAAGTGTACCCTGGTTTATGGCGGGGGAGTTGCATTTTAGGTTTAAGATGCCATTGGCAGCCCCTACAAAGAGTGGGTCTTGGTTGTTGATGATGCCGGTGCCGGTGTTATACAGACTGTTTTCTTGTGTAAGGCTATAGGTAACTACAGGGGAAGGTGTTTCATTACTATTTGCAATGTCTGCCCCTGCCACATTATCCGCCCCTCCTTTTTGGTTTTCCCAAAAAATATTATTGGTGATAATTGGAATGGATTCATTGTAGTTTAGTATTGCACCACCCCCAAAAGATGAGCCAGCCGAATTACCCACAAAGGTATTGTTGTTAATTGCAGGAGAAGAATCCCAAATCACCATTCCGCCACCCCAGTTAGTAGCAGAATTACCAGAAAAAGTGCAATTGCTGATTTTTGAATCTGCGTTTTGATTAAATAAGCCACCTCCCTGCTCTGCCAGGTTTTCGATAAAATTGCTATTCGTTATCTCTGCTGTTCCCGAATTATATAGACCACCGCCATATTGGCCATAATTTCTTAAAAATAATATGTGATTAATGCGAGGATTGGAAGATTGGTTATACAATCCACCGCCAGCATCTGCAAGTATGGAACTCGATTGATAAGTTATTCGGGCTGGATGCACGCCGTTTGCATTCCCTCCTTTAAACTGAAAACCATCAATAATAGCAGCAGAGGTCAAATTAGCTGTTATCATTATATGGTAGGCATTCTCGGTATTATTTGTAATGGAAAGTGTTGCTCCACTTCCTGAAACTATATCGTCTCCATTAAAGTCTCCGCTTAGGTTGGTAGGATTTGCTTTCCAATCCCGCTCAGAAAACAAAGTTTCTGTACCCTTAAAACCTCCGTAGATTTTCATATTGCTAGCTAAATGAAAGGCATTATTTCTGTCCATAAGGCCAGTGGACGTAGTTCCATCTGGTGCGTCTTTGGGTAAATACGTGCCGGCCGTAACCCAGATAGGCAAACTACCACAGTGGTTATCTATGCCTTCTTGCAGGTCTGTATAGGCATTTGCCCAAGTGCTGCCATCGTTATTGCCAAGTGCATTGTGTTTTACGTAAATGGCATTGGTAAATGGATTATTGCCTTGAAACTCATAAGCTCCCATATCTACCACACTTGTTCCAAAAGGCCTGGCATTTCCTGCTGCATCAGTAGAAAGGCCTGTGCTTGTCCATGCGGTATTGTCTCCCTTATTAATGGCCGGTGAGCATTTAAGTAAAGTAAAATCACCATTAGCGGCATCTGTAAAAAGTGGGTCAGCATCTAAATTACCGCCACCATCTGTACCGATACCTGAAAACCCACCACTTCCGCCACTGCCCTTGATAATGGAGTTTTTAAAGTTTGGTGTACTATTATTATTAGTTACTTCAGTACTTCCATTATCCCAAATGATGCTATTCGTAATCGTTGGCGAGGAGGAGAAGAGGTTATACATTCTGCCGCCATTAACATCTGCATTATTATTCGTAAAGGTAGCATTCGTAATCGTTGGCGAGGAGGAATTGAGGTTAGACATTCCGCCGCCAAAGTTATATGCATTATTATTCGTAAAGGTAGCATTGGTAAGCGTTGGCGAGCAGGAGGAGTTCAACATTCCGCCGCCATAAAGTGCATTATTATTCGTAAGGGTAGCATTGGTAAGCGTTGGCGAGGAGGAGCGGTTATACATTCCGCCGCCGGAACCAGTTGCATTATTATTCATAAAGGTAGCATTGGTAATCCTTGGCGAGGAGGAGCGGTTATACATTCCGCCGCCGTCAGATCTAGATAATGTTTGAGATTCATAGTTAATAGTACCACCTCCATTCGCATTTCCACCTTTGATTCTAAACCCATCAATAACGGTGACAGCCGAAAGGTTAGCTGTAATCATCACATGGTGGGCGTTTTCAGTATTGCCACTAAAACCAAGCGTGCTGCCTCCGCCTGTTACTACATCATCGTTATTAAAATCACCGCTTAAAATAGTGATATTCGTTGCGGAGATTCTTTGTGACAATAAACTTTCTGTGCCCGCAAATCCACCATAGATTTTCATGTCTGTAGCTAAGTGGAAAGATTTGTCTCTAACAGTTATGTCATTTACCCCAATGGTATTTCCATCTGGTACTTGAGTGGGGGAATAAGTCCCTTTAGCCACCCAAATTTCAGTAGCTCCGTAAGGGTTATCTATCGCATCTTGTACAGCTGTGTAGGCATCTGTCCAGTTGGCCCCTGTACCACTACCAGCAGCGGTACTATCCACATAAACTCTACTGGGAGAGGCAGCACCCTCATAGGCTCCCATATCTACGGTGGTGTTTTGAATTCGGTCATTGCCAGCAATATCTGTGGGTACTCCTGCTATGGCAGTATTATTTCCTGCATCTAAGGCAGGAGAACCTGACAAAAGCCTAAAGTCTCCCTGCTCGGCATTTACAAAAAGCGGGTTTTGGTTTGTGATGCTCCCTGTACCCGTACCGTAAAAAGTTTCTGGCTGCATAAGACAATATTCTACTGTAGGTGCATAGTCGGAAGAAACATCTGAAAATGCTCCTCCGTTACTATTAGAGGCATAGTTGTTCCAAAAAATACAGTTTTTTATGATTGAACCTGATGATACCTCAATAGATATGCCAGCACCATAAGCAGCTGAATTTCCGTAAAAAGTACAGTTGACTATAGTCGTATTCCTGTTCGTATAAATCCCAGAGTTTGAGTTGAATGAAAACACTGAATTCCGGATGATAGAATTGTTGAGTCCACCGACGTCAACTCCACGACCTTTATTACCTGAAATGGTAGAATTAGTGAGCGTTATTTGGGAGGTAGCCGTTAATCCATTACCTACATTTTTTTCGATATGTACGTTTGTCATTACTGTACGTGCGTTTGCTTGAAGAAATAATCCCCCAACGATGCTGGCCGAATTGTTAATTATCTTCAAATTGGATAATTGTATATTTCCTGACCTTATATAAATTCCGCCTCCCACATATTGGAAAAACTTATACCCATTAAGATATTTTTGACCTGAACCGTTGGCATTTCCACCTTTTATGGTAAAGCCGTCTAATATGGCCGATGTGGCTGAGGTGAGCATGAAGACATGATAGGCATTATCACTATTATTACTTATGCTTAACGTATCACCAATTCCTATGACACTATCATTGTCATCAAAATCGCCGCTAAGTATGGTTTCGTTTGCTAAGAAATCACGCTGTGAAAGTTCGTTTTCTGTGCCTGCAAAACCACCAAATATTTTAATATTAGTAATGAGGTGAAAACTCCTGTCTCTGAGATCGGCAGTGCTACCATCAGGAGCAGATGTAGGTTTATACGTGCCTGCGGCTACCCAAAGCGTATCGCCAGCTACGGCGGCATCCATGGCGACTTGCAAATCAGCGTAAGCATTTGCCCAGTCTACACCCGTATTTCCATTTGAACTTGGGTTGTGGTTTACATAAATGACTTTGGCTTGGGTGGTGAAACACGCAATGCTTAGCAAGACCAATAAGGCGTTCAAAAATACTAATACCTTTTTCATGGCTGTAAAGGGGTTGGAAGGTTCATAAATAAGTTTGGGTATTGGTCAAGAAGCTCCGTTTGGCGGCGGCGAGGGATAAGCAGTTCCGTATTGTTTTTGAGCCGCACGTAAACGCCTTTTGCTCGGTGAGAAACCTCCGAGATAAAAGAACTATTAACCAAATTTGAGCGGTCAATTCTGATGAAGGAATCGCTTGCAAAAAAGGCTTCAAAAACCTTCAGGGAATAGCCCGAAATGAGGCATTCTCCCGAACAAAAATGCAGGACAGTGTAGTTAGAATCTGCCGTCAGATATTCAAGGTTTACAGCGGGGAAGTCGAGTAAAATTTTAGGTTTGTTCATGACTACATTCGGGTTAATTTCCGAATGTAGGGCTAACCACATGCCATGCCTAAAATAGCGGGTGGACAAAAGGTGGACAAAACTAAAAATGGCTCTGAATGTAGATTCAGAACCATTTTTTTTCTGAGAAGTAAGCCGCAAATTGCTCAAGATAGAGACAAAATATAACCTTGAAGGTCGTCATCTGTTTCTAATTGTAGTTTTTTACGCAGACGATATCGGGCCTTTTTAATGCCCTCGTCGGAGATATTGAGCGTGTTGGCAATTTCTTTAGAAGTCATATTCATTTTTAAAAGAGATATTAACCGCACTTCGCTTTGGGAAAACGTCCCGTATTTTTCTGCCAATCTGGATAAAAATCCTTGATGAATACTGGTAAACTCCTGAGCAAATTGCTCCCATTGTGCATCACCTTCTATATCTCGTTTTATTAATCGGCTGATACGATTTCCGGTTCGACTAACGTCAGAATCTACATTGATTTTTAGCTTCTTCAGCTGGGTTTCAACAGTATTCAGGAACTCGTTTTTATGAGCCAGCTGCAATACTTTTGCGGTCAATTCTTTCTGTTTATATTCCAGTTCGACCTGGGCTTGTTGCGATTTCTCTTTTTCTAACGCCTGCTCGGTTTCAAAGAGCAATCGGTCTTTTTTACGTTTTTGTACAGTCAAATAGGCAAAAGCTGCCAAGGCAATTAGTCCCAACAATAAAGCCCAGATTCGCCAGCGGTTCAGTTCATTTGTTTGTGTCAAGTCCCGAATTTCGGCGTCTTTTTTTTCGGTCTCGTATTGGGTTTGCAGCTCCTCAACTTGTTTACTCCGTTCTAATTTAAAAATGCTGTCATGCACTGCTTGATACGCCGTCATTTCTTCCAAAGCACGGGCAAGCAAGCCTATTTTTAAATAGATTTTACTGGCTATTTCATGGCCGTTCTCCTGTAATTCAAGACTTTGAATTTGCTTTGCAAGGGCGATTCCATCTTTTATTTCTACCAACGCCTTTTTATGCTCACCCAGAGCATAAAGACTATTTCCCAAGTTTATTTTGATGTCTGCTTTTGCTACCGGCATATTGAACTTTTTCTCCAGTTCTAGAGCCCGTTGCAACACTGCTTTTGCCTTCACATATTGCCCCATGAGGTTGAGTAATATGCCCCGATTAGCAGCAAGCCCCATTATCCCTCTCTCAAAATTAAGTTCTTTGGCTAACTCTTCTCCACGGTCATAAGCCAGAAGTGCCTCCGAGTATTGGTTGTCATTTTTATAAAGTATTCCCAAGTTATTAAGAGCCTGAAATTCAATAAATTTCAAATCAGCCTTTTTAGAAATCTCAATGGCCTGGTTTGCCATACTAATCCCCTTTTGAATATTGCCAATTTTAGTATGAATCACAGACATCTGATTCAGGGCGTATGCCTGATTTTTAAAATCATTCAACCCTTTGCTAATTGCGTAGCATTTCATACTGCTAAGCATGGCTTCATCCAGCTTATCCATGTTAACCTGCACACTGGCAAGCCTTAAATAAACATTTGCCAGCCCAGTACTATCGGCGGTTTCCTGCAATAATTCTCCCGCTTCTTCCAATTGACTTTGTGCCAAATTATTATCTCCTACATACAGGTTAATCTGCCCTAACAAACTCAGGTTTCTGCCCAGCCTTTTCTTAAAGGAGTGCTCCCGAGCCAGCAGAATAGACTTCTCCACAAAAATCTTGGCGGAATCATCTTGCTCTAAAAAAAAATAGGCATTGGCAACATACGACAAGGCTTCAGCCTTATCTTTGGGCTTTTTACTTATTTCTAAGGCTTTAAATGCCCAATCTTTTGCCTTTTGCGGGTCTTCGTTCAGCAGCTCATCACTCTGTTTTAGTAAATCGTCAACTTGCTGTGCAAAGGCATAATGAGACATCAGAAAAAGAAACAAGAAGCCTATTATTTTTATACTATACATCTTATTTTTATACTGTAAATCGCACTAATTTAAGAAAAACTTAACGAGCATCCTTGTAACTCGCTATCCTCCAACCCCCTTTTTTACAAAGTCAGTAACGGTTTTCTCTCACCCACTATCAGAATTCGTACTTGGTTTCTGCTTTTCTTGCACTAACAAGACCTCGACCTTTTCAAAAGAAATCTTCATTGATTTTCGTAAATCAATGAATTCAATGTCAATGTCTTTTAGAAGTTTCTTTTGTTTTTTCTCACTGGCTTTTGCCATTTCGAATGATTTCGTTGGTTTTGATAATTGAAAGGTAAAGCTAGGTCACGTAGAAATTAAAATGTGCCGAAGACAAAAAGTGGACAAAAAAGTAATCGCTCTGAATGCGTGTGTGAGGGGTTTTTTCTCCATAATAAAATGGTAGAAAAGGAGAAAGCTACACTTTTGTGTATATCACACAGTATAAAACGCAAAAAAACAAATCAAATTCCTTGCTGACACGTATAATATTAGTCGGGTGTTTCGCTATATCTCCCCCCGTAATTTTTCTTCGTAAAGAAATTATTTACACTATCTAATGAGGGCCCTATATAGTCCGCATTTAAGTGACTCAAATGCTTTCTAACGTTAATGCTACGTTATTTTCTTAGTTTCAATTATCCGCCTCCTTCCTCACGTCTAAAATCCGTTGCAGCCACGCCCGCTTATCGGTTTCGTCGTCTTGCTTATCTTTCTCCGTGAATTTTACAGCCTTCAAACCAGTTAAGTCGGGTTGCCCAGCATCTACCCAAGCGGTGTACCAAAAATCAGCAATCATTTTCACCGATGCTTTCATCTGCCGTTCCACTTGTCGGTCGAGCATATCGTGGTATTTTTTTGAAAACGGACGGGAGTAATTTCTAATAGTGATATTATTCCGTTCTTCCACCGTAAATTTCTGATCAGCGGGAAGTTTTTTAGTCAGTTCCCGCTCAAAAATTAATACCGAATCTAACGCTGCGTGAGCGTTTAAGACCGCCTGCCACGAGCGTTCGAGGGGCTTTTCTACGTAATCGGCTTGACCAATAAGTAGATCGTAATCATCTGAATAAAGTTCGGGTAACCGAGATTCCCAAAAACCGTGAATCCCGACTTGATTGGTCATCTGTCCGTTATAATTTTTCGTGGTATGCAGCGGCACATTAGCATCCGCGATATAATGCCCAATATCCGCCGAGAGCATTAAAATTCGTCGGACGTCCCGCTCTAAAAAAGCTTGTTCGAGGCGGTATTTCATCGTTGCGATGTGCCACGGCACAATGCCGTAAGCTTGCAGCGTATCTTCGGTATATTTCTCAACGGCTTGATCCCAACGCAACGCCGCCAAGTCTTTCTGAACCGAATCAGGGTAAATATCTAAATCAATATAATGTCTTGGTGCTTCGCCATCCACAGCGTAACGGCGACGATCAGGATTCACCGCATTTTCGGTCAAATAATCGATATTCGCTTTGTATAACCCAACCATTTCAGGCGGTAGCGAGTAGACCGCCAACCGGTTAATTTTGCGATGAGCATAAAAGCCCCACGGCAATATAGCCGAAACAAAAACGCAAGGGAAGATGATTAAAACACTGAGCGAGCGAACGTTCATTTTCGATATATTTACGAAGTCTTTGAAAACCTTTGTTTTATATTTCGTACAAATTAGAGTTATTCGTCAACGATGAAATAGAAATTCATATCCTCTTACTAAGTCTTTACAACTTCCATAAAATGCGGTGGTTTTTGAACGCACGGTCCGCACCAAATTGTCCGTAGTTACAACTATTAGCTTTTGAATAGCTATCTCCTTAAGTCTACTGAATTGCCTTTTTAATCTATCACATTAAAATCCGAAGCGGCTTTGAATTCAATATCGCCGCCGCCCACTTCCTTACATTGGAAACTTCGATGCAACCAACTCACGTAACACTTAAAATGAACAAAGAGTAAAATACTTTTTTTATAAAGTTTTTAATTTTGGCAAAACTGGTAAATGAGAGAACCTTGCAAAAATATTACCATTCTGTAAACGCTATCAAAACGGGTTCGAGGTAATTTGAACGAGAATATAAAGCAGCATTTCACCTTTTTACCAAAAAGTAATTAACAACTCATCTTATCAACACGCCGTTGGTGGCGGCCGCCTTCAAATTCAGTTTTGAGGAACATTTTCACGCATTCCAACGCTAATTCTTCGCTGATGAAACGGGCGGGAAGGCAAATTACATTCGCGTTGTTATGCATTCTGATAAGTTCAGCCACTTCGGTATTCCAGACCAATCCAGCACGAACTCCCTGGTGTTTATTAGCAGTCATGCAAACACCGTTTCCGCTTCCACAGATCAATATTCCGAAATCGTGTTCGTCGTTTTCGATGGCCGTAGCTAACGGGTGAGCAGCATCGGGATAGTCCATAGAATCAGCACTGTATGAGCCAAAGTCAGCGGTAGCGTAATTTTGTTCTTGTAACCAGCGAAGGATAAATTTCTTGTGATCAAATCCGGCGTGGTCTCCTCCGATGGCAATTCGTAAATTCATTTCTAAATTAAGTTATCGTGTTTGGAATGATTATTTGTCAGAAAAAAGCATAAACTTTACCTTACAAATATACGTTCAATATATCCGTATGTTCATAGATTTTATACCAAATAATATACCCTTCACGTAACAAACGAAATGGAAAACCTGAACGATAGCATCAATGCAGACGATTTGATTATAAAAGAAGCATTTACCGAAAAGAACTGGAACGAGATTCAGAGCCAGGATTCATGGCAGATTTTCAAGGCAATGTCTGAGTTTGTGGAAGGCTTTGATAAGTTAGGAAAAATCGGACCGAGTGTTTCTATTTTTGGTTCAGCACGGACAAAGCCCGACAGTAAATACTACGAGATGTCAGTTGAAATTGCCGAAAAACTAGTCGGAAAAGGTTACGGCGTTATCACGGGCGGCGGTCCTGGTATTATGGAAGCGGGAAACAAAGGTGCCCAACAAGCTAACGGAAAATCAATTAGTTTAAATATTGTGTTGCCGTTTGAGCAAACTCCTAATCAGTACGTTGATTTAGACAAAAGCATTAACTTCGACTATTTCTTCGCCCGCAAAGTGTGCTTTGTTAAGTATTCACAGGGTTTTATTGTAATGCCAGGTGGTTTCGGAACGATGGACGAACTGTTTGAATCGTTAACGCTTATTCAAACCAAAAAGATTGGCAAATTCCCGATTGTTTTGGTTGGTACTGAATTTTGGAGCGGATTACTCGACTGGATAAAAGACGTAATGCTCGGTGTAGAAAATAATGTAGGACTCGAAGATATGAACCTCATTAAGTTAGTTGATACTCCCGACGAAGCAATTCGTGTAATCGAAGAATTTTACAACAAATACCTCCTGAAACCAAATTTCTAAGAATCGATTTCTATTCAAATTTATGGAATATATTGGTTTGTTTCTGGCTCTTTTCATTGGGGTCACGCTCGGTACCATTGGAGCTGGCGGAGCTATTCTGACCATTACGGTGCTGGTTTACATTCTTGACTTCTCCCCCATTGAGGCAACCACTTATTCACTCGTAATCGTTGGAATATCGGCGTTTGTTGGTTCAATTGACTATTTCCGCAAAGGATTGGTTGATATTAAGAAAGGTTTATTTTTCTCGTTTCCAGCATTCGTAATGGTATTTATCATGCGAAAATATGTACTTCCCTCTTTACCAGAAGTCATTTACCAAAGCAGTTCGCTTACACTTTCGAAAGATTTGCTGGTCATGGTTATTTTTGCCCTACTTATGATTGGAGCTTCTTACTCCATGATTGTGAGCCGTAAAAAAGCCATCGAGCTTACCAAGCAAAAAGTAAACTACTGGTTGATATTTATTGAAGGTTTAATTGTGGGAGCATTAACGGGATTCGTGGGAGCTGGCGGCGGCTTTATGATTATTCCAGCATTGGTTTTATTCGCAAAACTACCGATGAAAAAAGCCGTGGGAACTTCATTGGTAATCATTACCATCAACTCGGCGTTTGGTGCCATCGGCGATTTTTCGGCGGGGGTTGAAATGGACTGGGATTTTCTTATAAAGTTTGTCGGATTCACCATAATAGGTGTATTACTTGGCGGTAAGTTTTCTAAATCAATTGACGGGGAACGCCTAAAACCCGCCTTCGGTTGGTTTGTATTGACAATGGGCGTTTGGATACTGATAAAAGAAACACTTCTATGATGTGATAGGCTTAATAACCGAGTACAATTCGCGACCTTTGTGTACTTCCTATACATAATTCAAACTATTCGCATGAATAACATTATAGCCGCTCTAAAAACCAAATGTCCTCGCTGCCACGAAGGGAATCTATTTCTAAAAACCAATCCGTACGCTTGGGGTAATATGATGACAATGCACACGCATTGCTCACATTGTGGCTTACGTTACGAGCGGGAAGCAGGCTTTTTTTACGGAGCTATGTACATTAGCTACGCCATAAATATCGCCCTGTTTGTTACTGCTACCGTCGGCTTTTACCTTTTTCTAAAACCGTTTGTTAACTGGAAGTGGTACATATCTAGCTATGTGGTTTTAACAGTGCTATTAAGTCCCGTTATCTTCCGGTTATCCCGCTCCATTTGGATATCAATCATGACAAAGTACGACCCCGAAAAGCACAGTGAAAGATAAATAGTACTCTCAGTGCAATAGTTATCGGAATCAATATTGGATTTTGGAAAACAGACCTACTTAACTCCTCATAAAATGTCTAATAAACTTCCCCTTCCCATTGATAAAAATAAGGCCAACGCTATGGCGGCGTTCAGCCGTTTACTCAATATCATGGACGAACTGCGGGAACAATGCCCGTGGGACAAAAAACAAACTACGGAAAGCCTGCGTCATCTGACTATTGAAGAAACGTACGAACTCTCGGATGCGATTTTAGAGAACAGCCCCGAAGATATAAGAAAAGAACTCGGCGATTTAATGTTGCACCTAGTCTTTTACGCTCGGATTGGCTCAGAAAATGGCGACTTTGATATTACAGACGTGCTCCACGGCATTTGCGAGAAACTGATTTCGCGGCATCCGCATATTTACGGAGATGTAAAAGTAGCGGACGCAGAAGAGGTAAAGAAGAATTGGGAACAGCTCAAATTAAAAGAAGGCAACAAGTCAGTGCTTTCGGGCGTACCCGTTTCGTTGCCAGCGTTGGTAAAGTCCATGCGGATTCAAGAAAAAGCCCGTGGCGTAGGTTTTGACTGGGAAGACAAAACTGAAGTATGGAAGAAAGTAGAAGAAGAGATTTCGGAATTCAAAGAACATTTCAACGTCGAAAACGGCGAAGTAACTAACGCAGAAGCCGCCGAAGATGAATTTGGCGACGTACTTTTCTCATTAGTAAACTACGCCCGCTTTGCCGGAATAAACCCCGAAACAGCACTGGAACGTACCAACAAAAAATTTACCAAACGATTCCAATACCTCGAAGCAAAAGCAACCGAACTCGGAAAAAAATTACAAGATATGACACTCGCCGAAATGGACGTGTTTTGGGAAGAAGCAAAAAGGGTTTGATTATGGAAGATCGATGTTAAATGTCGGGATTTCACCCAAAACCTAACATCGAAAACCCAATATCTAATTTTAGTTTATCAATAAAGACTCTCGGCGACGCATTTTTCCCGCCGGAATACCAAACATCATTTTAAAGCGTCGGCAGAAATAAGCGGTGTCTTTGTAACCAACTTCCGCACCAATTGCCCGAATGCTTTTCTTCGAAGTACGAAGTAAGTTTACCGCAGCTTCCATCCGTTGGTATTCAATATAATCCTGCGGGTTTATTCCCGTTAACATCTTGAAATACTGCCCCACGTAATCTTCCGAAACGTTGGCTACGTTTGCCAATTGCTTATTTGATAAGTCACCGTCGATATTATCTTTGATATACGTAAAAATATCAATCAGGCGAGGGTCTTTAAAATACGTACTGTTTGTAGCTAATTGCTCTACGAATAACTGGTTTTCAAGAATATGCCGAACAATTTCGATAACAATTTCTTCGGTTTTATTGGCAATTACCCTACCCCGACCGGGCATATCCGAAACATCTTCAATTAAAATATCTTTTATCAAACGAGCCAGTTTTTCGCTGTTCTTTATGAAGAACGGCGGAATATCCAGTGAATTAAAGAAATTAACCGAATCAAATACTTTTGCTTCAAAAGCAACCAAACCAATTGAGTTCTTCACCTTACCAATTTCTTCGGGCTTATAAGTAGCATCAAAGTAATACTCCCGACGAGTCATAAACTCTTCGAAACTAACTTTTTTCGCTTCTCCCGAACCGTACGTAATGGTACTTGCCTTCCCACCTGGGATAAAAAGCAAATCGCCGGCTTCAACTTTCTCCTCAACGCTCGAAACCTTTACATCACCATCGTAAAGAATAAGAATAGTGTTCTCTACATCGTAGAAGTTTTTGATTTCAACGGGTTGCAAAATGTTTATATGACGTGATTTTGCAAATTTCACACCTAATGATTCTATGATTTTATTATAATCTTCCATAAGTGGTTTGTAGTATCTGTATTTCTGTTTTACCGTAGTATTGCACAAAACTAATAATTAAACAATGACAATCAAAATACAAAGGCTGTACTAATGTTCCTTTTGTCACACATTTAACATCAAATATCAAACCTTATCTTGGAATAATCTAAATATCGAGAATATATAATTTCTACACATAAATGTTATCAACTATTAAAAAACTAAGAAGTCAAACCTTATCTTGAAATAATCGAGATATATACAATTCCTACACATTGATGTTATCGACTATTAAAAAGCTACGAATTTACTTTTTTTCAACAAAAAAAGGCTCGCGAAGAGCCTTTCTATAGTACAATGATAAATTAGATTACTTTAATATTTCGCGGGCAATTACTAATTTCTGGATTTCAGAAGTACCTTCATAAATCTGCGTAATTTTAGCATCACGCATTAACCTTTCTACGTGGTACTCTTTCACGTAGCCGTATCCTCCGTGAACCTGAACGGCTTCTGTGGTTGTCCACATTGCCACATCAGAAGCATAAAGTTTTGCCATTGCGGCGGCTTCTACGTAATCTTTCCCTTCGTCTTTCATTCGAGCGGCACGGTACACCAATAATCTCGCGGCTTCAATGCGGGTACGCATGTCGGCAAGTTTGAATTGAATGGCTTGGTGGTGAGAAATTGGTTTACCAAAAGTTTTACGCTCTTTTGAATATTTCACGGCTAACTCGTAAGCTCCCGACGCAATTCCCAACGCTTGTGCCGCAATTCCGATACGACCACCGTTTAACGTAGTCATTGCGAATTTGAAACCAAACCCATCATCTCCGATACGATTTTCTTTCGGAACTTTTACATCAGAAAACATCAGTGAATGCGTATCCGACGAACGGATTCCCATCTTTTCTTCTTTTTTACCAATCACAAAGCCATCGAGCCCCTTTTCAACAATTAGGCAGTTAATTCCGCGATGTTTCGCTTCAGCGTTCGTTTGAGCAACTACTAAGCATACCTCCGAACTTCCCCCGTTTGTAATCCAGTTTTTCGTTCCGTTTACTAAGTAATGATCACCTTTATCTTCAGCGGTAGTATGCTGTGAAGTAGCATCAGAGCCCGCTTCTGGCTCTGAAAGACAAAACGCTCCTATTATTTCGCCGGTTGCCAAGCGTTTTAGGTATTTTTGCTTTTGCTCTTCGGTTCCGAATGTTTCCAAACCCCAACATACGAGTGAGTTATTTACCGACATAATTACCGAAGCAGACGCATCTACTTTCGAAATTTCCTCCATCGCAATTACGTAACTAATGGTATCCATTCCGCCCCCACCGTATTCCGGCGAAACCATCATACCCATAAAACCGAGCTCGCCCATCATTTTTACCTGCTCAGTCGGGAATTTTTCGTGGGTGTCTCGCTCAATTACACCAGGTAGTAGTTCGTTTTGGGCGAAGTCGCGTGCAGCTTCCTGAACCGCTAAGTGCTCTTCGGTAAGATTAAAGTTTATCCCTTCTATATTTGCTGATGCCATTTTAGTTAATTGGTTATTAGTGAATTATAAGTTCCTCTTGTCGTGACTAAACAAACAAAGGGTTGCATTAATCAAAAGTAAAAGATTTGAAAATAGTATGCAAGCATAACATTAATAAAGGTTTTGGGCTATAAATATGGTGTTTATATCGCAGCGGCTTTGGATTATAAACGAAGTTGAATAGCTTTAACTTTCACACTACCCATAATTTCGCTCTATGTCCCGCATATTTATCCTCTTGCTTGCAGTAAGTATTTTCTCCTGCCGTTCGTCAAAAATGTCCAAAAGTGTCACGATCGATGCGGCACTCATGACTAAAGCCGACGAATTGGCACAACGCTATATCATTACAGACGGTCACGTAGACTTACCGTACCGTTTAAAAATAAAAAATTTCCAGTTGGAGCGTGAGTACATCGGTATTCCAGTGCAATCTGAAGACGGAGATTTTGATTTTGTTCGGGCAAAGAAAGGCGGATTAGACGCTCCGTTTATGTCAATCTACATTCCGGCAACTTACGAGCCCGAAGGAGCAAAAGCCCTTGCCGATACCTTAATAACAATGGTACAATGGATTGCCGAAAATAACGCCGACAAGTTTACCGTGGCAAAATCACCCAAAGAAGTTCAGGCGGCGAAAGCAACGGGTAAAATTGCGTTGCCCATGGGAATGGAGAACGGTTCGCCCATTTCCAAACTCGAAGACGTAGCTTATTTCAAAAAGCAGGGCATCAGTTATATCACGCTCACACACTCCAAAGTCAACCAAATCTGCGACTCATCTTACGATACCACAAGAGTTTGGAACGGTCTCAGCCCGTTTGGTTACGAAGTAGTAAACGAAATGACCAAACAAGGGATTATGATTGATATTTCGCACGTGTCAGACAGTACTTTCTGGGACGTAGTGAAAGTGTCGCCCGTTCCGGTGATTGCTTCGCATTCTTCGGCACGGAAATTCACGCCTGGGTTTGAACGCAATATGGCGGACGATATGATTCAGAAAATGAAAGTCAATAACGGCGTTATTATGATTAATTTCGGGTCTACTTTTCTGGACGGCGAAGTAGCTATAAAACGTACGGAAGTACAGCAAAAAATTGGTGCTATATTAAAAAAAGAAGGATTAACTTATCGGGATGAAGCCGCAAAACCGATCATTGAGAAATTTCTAAAAACAAACCCGATGGCATTTGCTGATATTGAAATCGTGGCTGATCATATTGACCACGTTGTAAAACTAGCGGGAATTGATCACGTAGGTTTCGGGTCTGATTTTGACGGCGTGGGGGATAGTCTTCCAACTGGATTAAAAGACGTGCGAGATTACCCAAACCTAATTTACACGCTGCTTGTGCGTGGTTATTCAGAAAGCGACATTGAGAAAGTTTGCTCGGGCAATCTTTTCCGAGTCTGGAATGAAGTAATTGCTTACGCCGAAACGCATTAATAAAAAGACCCCCGTCAGCGATTGAAAATCCTGACGGGGGTCTTTCCTTATTCAAGTTAAACCGACTCCTTCACTTCCTTTAAAACCTCTTCCACTTCTGGCAATGAATTATATAATTGCTCATAAGATTCGATCACAAAATATTGCTTCTGAAATTCGTCAATTTTAACTTCAGTTTGCATGATTTCCGCGACGTTATAATTTATCCGGTTCGGAACTTCGCTGAATAAACTGTATTGACTTTCTCCGCTTGAAGAAAGAATTCCGCCGCCGTAAATTTTCAATTTCCCGTCCTCCCGAATTAAGCCAAATTCTACGGTATACCAGTACAGGCGTTGAAGTTGCGAAATAGCTTCTTCATCCTCAATATACCTTAGGGCAATTCTGCTGAACTTCGCCAGAAAATCGCAGAATGCTTGATTGGTAAGCAACGGAACGTGCCCAAACGTATCGTGAAACATATCCGGTTCTTCCAAATAGTCAAGTTGTTCCTCGGTACGTAACCACGTAGATGCGGGAAATTTGCAATCCGCTAATAATTTAAAGAAATCCTCTACCGGAATTAATCCAGGAACGACTACTACTTCCCAGCCCGTTTGCTGTTGTAAACGGGGGGTTAACTCCGTTCCAAAGTTCGGGATATAATCTGCGTTAAAACCCGCTAATTCAATTCCGTCCAAATAAGCTTCACTGGCTAAACCAGGTAATTGCCCGATTTGTCTTTCGTAGAGTATTTTCCAAACCCGCTGATCGTGTTTGGTATAGTTTTCGTATACTTGAGATGACATGGCATCCATATTAGTTGTCTTAACAATAATTGTTATACTAAGTTATTACTTAGTAAATTGAAAATCAATTAATAAGTAAACTTTTTTATCAAAAATGAATATTTCTCTTTCCAGAAGGACCACTTACCACGTAAAAAGCGTTTGTCTGATATAATCGTTTAAAACCCAAAGTAAATGTTTGTAGAAGCCATTGAGTCAGTTGATCAATTTACTAGACCTATTTATAGCCTAACCCGAACCTACGGGGGGACTATTTCGGGGGGTACAGGAACCATGTTTTTTGTAAATGGAGATGGTGTTGCGGTGACTTGCAAGCACATTGCCCAGTTGATTATCCAAGCAAATCAGGTAAACGAAACGTACGCCAAATTTTCTCAAGAACGAAAAAACCTGAAACAGGGAGGAAAATACTGGGAAGCCCTCGCCGAATTGGAAGCAAGGTACAACTACACGCCCAACTCGCTAATTCAAATAAAGTTGAATTATTTTAAAGCGTTCGATACTGTTAGTACCATGCAACTCCATTTACACGGAACGCTTGACTTAGCAATTATCGAATTTCAAGGCTTTAAAGAGAAGCGATACAACACTCACGCCGAGTTTGTGAACAACAAGGATTTAGTAAAACAAGGACGTTACCTCTGCCGCTTGGGCTATCCGTTTCCCGAATTTACAAATTACCAAAGGACGTTACCTCTGCCGCTTGGGCTATCCGTTTCCCGAATTTACAAATTACCAATTGAACAAACAAACCGACGATATTGAGTGGACTGAAACCGGCAATCCAAACACGCCCCGCTTCCCAATTGACGGGATAATTACCCGCTTTGTGGGCGACGGCAAACAAATCGTTTCGATTGAAATGAGTACGCCCGGTCTGCGTGGGCAGAGTGGCGGACCACTTTTTGACACCGACGGGAAAGTTTACGGAATGCAATTCTTGACGAGCCATTACCACCTCGGTTTTGACATGCAGGAAAAAGAGGTAATGATAAACGGCGTTCCGACAAACATTTCAAATTACCCATTTTTACACGTCGGTTGGTGCGTGCACGTAGATAGAATTCGTGAGTTTTTGGATGAGAAAAAAATTACCTATTTTAATGCCTGACTTGTAGGTATTGGACTACTAGTTTCAGGTATCTGAAAAGTCTTGTTTGTTGATAATTGGTTATTGAACATTGGGAATTGACTACACTTTCCCCACCAACTTTTCCAAAGGGTAAGGCAGGTACGGACTAATGTCAGCTCCGTAACGGTGAAGTTCCCGAACGATGGTCGAACTAATTGGGGCGTAATTGGGCGAAGTAATCAGGAATACCGTTTCGAGTCCTTCAACCAATTGGCGATTTACCTGCGAAATCGTATTTTCGTATTCAAAATCAGTTGTGTTTCGTAAACCACGGAGAATAAAATTTGCCCCTTGCTGAACGGCAATATCGGCGGTTAGGTCATCGTACTGAACTACTTTCACCCGTGAATCATCATTGAAAGCTCCGCGAATTATCTCTTCCATTATTTCTAACGAAAAGTGACGTTTTTTGGAGGTGTTCGTACCGATTCCGATAATAATTTCGTCGAAAAACTTTAATCCACGCTCCACAATATCAGCGTGGCCTTTCGTGAATGGATCAAAAGAACCGGGAAAAAATGCAACGCGTTTGCTCATAATTTTATATTCAGAGTAGTTTATGCGTAAATATTGAAGAATAATTACTCAAAACCAAAAGTACCTAATTTGTGTAAGCAGGTTTTGATTAGAATTCATTTAGAGTTTTCAATATGCGACGTGAAGTAACCTACTCATTACGTTGTGAATCAGGTTAAAAATGGTGAATAGCGGAGCGTTTTTTCGTATATCAATTATAATAGTAGATTGATTTTTGGCTTCGATTATCATTTCTCAATTTTATAAACCAATTTTGTACTTCAAAATCAGTGTATTTACGGTCAGTATTGTTTCTGTGAATATCACCGTTCTAAAGATTTTATGGAAGATTATGTCAAACGAAGTTATATTTTTTGCTTGTTTCGCTCTGTTTGTAGTTTTTGTGATGCTACTCGATTTAGGAGCATTCTCAAAGGGTGATTCACACGTTGTAAAATTTAAAGAAGCTGCCATTTGGAGTGCCGTCTGGGTAGCTTTGGCGATTGGATTCTACTTTTTTCTCCGTCAATTCGGGTACTTTATCCACGATGTCAGTGCACCAGAGGCTTTAGAAGTCGTTCGTTCAAAATACTACGAAACACTTACATTACCAGATAATTACGAAGCCGCCATTCAGAAATTTGAGGCAAATATGGCCCTCGAATACATTACGGGTTATTTAGTGGAATATTCACTTTCGGTAGATAATATCTTTGTGTTTATCTTAATATTCAATTCGTTTGGAGTACGGGAGAAACACTACAAAAAAGTACTCGTTTGGGGAATATTAGGCTCTATCTTCCTACGTTTCATATTTATCTTTTTGGGTGCCGCTCTCATTCAGCGATTCGAGTGGATACTGTATATTTTTGGAGCATTCCTCGTTTACACTGGACTAAAAATTCTTTTCACCAAGGATGAAGAAGAAGAAATTGATACAAAAAATCACCCAGCGGTACGAGTTACATCACGATTTTTCAACGTGTACGAAAAGTACGTTGCCGATCATTTTTTCATCAAGAATAAATACAAGAATAATAAACTGTACGTTACGCCACTTTTTGTGGTTATCATCGTGATTGCGTTTACAGATGTTATCTTTGCCGTTGATTCTATTCCCGCTATTTTCTCGATTACCAAAGACCCGTATATTGTCTTTTTCTCGAACGTTTTTGCCATCATGGGGCTGCGTTCAATGTTCTTTTTCTTGGTAAATATTATAGACATGTTCGTTTACCTCAAATATGGTTTAGGCGTTTTATTGACATTTATTGGCGTAAAAATGCTGGTTCATTCGTGGCTTGAAGAGTTGGGCTTTACCAATGTACATTCGCTATTGGTCATCCTCGGAATTTTAGCAATTAGCATAATTGCATCGTTGATGTTTCCACCTAAAGTTACGGAGGGAAAGGCTTAACCTAAGGTGGTTCAAACAGGTTTTTTCTGCGTGAACAAACCGTAGCCATTTACCCAAATGGTTCCGGCTTTAATGGCTCCGTTTGCACAATCACTCAGTGTTAATGTTTGATTCGCACGCTTATTTTTACAGTAACCCTACCATTATCTCCGCCTCAGGCTGCCATACGCCGTCACGCTATCTTCGTACGTTCCCGTGTCAGAAACGACAGCAGTTCCTCTTTATCTGATAGCAAGGAATATGATTGCGTAAGTATTTTAATAGCACCAGTACTTCCTGTTTCAAACGGCTTATCTTGCCATATCTTTTTATTCCCATAAGCAATCAACTTCATGAACCACAACATTCAAAAACTCGCCGAAATTGCTCAAAAGCCCGAACGCTTGATTCTTGGTTTAATGTCGGGAACGTCGTTGGATGGCTTAGACATTGCCCTTTGTCGGTTTCGGGGAAGTGGCGGGGAGACGCGGGTGGAAGTTACGGCGTTTGAAACGATGCCCTTTGAGGAAGATTTCAAGAACGAAATCAGAAAGGTTTTTGCGAAACAAACGATTGAATTTGAACAGCTTTGCCTGCTTAATCCATGGATTGGCACAAAACACGGAGAACTAATAAACGAATGTCTGCAAAAGTGGCAAATTGAAGCCGATGATATTGATTGCATTGCTTCGCACGGGCAAACGGTTTTTCACGCTCCAAAAATCCTGCACGGAAAAGAGAAATTCCCGAATGGCACGCTCCAAATTGGCGACGGCGACCACATTGCGGTAAAAACTGGAATTATAACGCTTTCTGATTTTCGACAAAAACATTGTGCGGCGGGCGGCGAAGGTGCTCCGTTAGCGGTTTACGGCGATTACCTCATTTTTTCTCGGGAGGGCGAAAATCGTATTTTATTGAATATGGGCGGTATTGCCAACTTTACATACTTGTCGGAAAACCTTGACGCTAACGAAGTCTTCGCCACCGATACCGGAACGGGAAATACGCTGATTGATGCGTACGTAAAAAAATACTTCGATTTGCCTTATGATGCCGACGCAAAACTAGCAAAACAAGGCGAAGTAAACACTGAATTATTGACCGCTCTAAAGGCCGACGATTTTTTCAAGAAACCTTTCCCAAAAACAACGGGCCCAGAGTTATTCAATCTAACATTCCTCGAAGATGCCCAACAGCGAAGTAAAAAAACAAATATTGGTCATTTCGATGTATTGGCAACGCTCTGCCGTTTCACCGCCGAAACAATTTCGGAAGCTATTTTATCATTCACCAAACCAAGCGAAACCTACACCATCTACGGAAGCGGCGGCGGCGTACATAACCCACTGATTATGCAATTTATCTCCGAACTTCTTCCCGATTTCGCATTAAAAACAACAGACGATTTAGGAATCTCTGGCGATGCTAAGGAAGCCGTTTTATTCGCTACGCTTGCCAACGAAGCTTTAGCGGGCGGAAATACCAACTTCGGGTCCCGCAAAGGCATTCCAAACGTAAGCATGGGAAAAGTAAGTTTTGCGGGGTGATTGAAAGAGTATAAAAGACTTGTTAAGAAGCGTTTTTTAATTAGATATATTTGTTCAGAATATCATATCAAGCAAAAGTTCTTCCACGTACTTAATGTGTTTCTTGTCTGCCTTGAACACGAAGTAGCCTAGCAAAGTAAAAAATACGACAACAACGGGAAAGTTAACGTTGACAAAGCTATCACAGATAATATCAAAGAGAACAAGGAGCAGCTCATCAAACTGGCGTACAACTCCGTGCGAAAGCGAATGGCGGAAGCCTTCGTCAAGCTTTTTGAACAAACCAACCTCAGAATGAACAAAGGCATAAAAATGAGTCAGGAAGGCTTATAAAACGTCTTTAGAAACAGCTATCAATACGCTTTCGGATTTCAAAAAAGAAGGATTAGTAGAAACTACCGCGGGGGAAATAAAAATAAGCAGCTTCGCTAAACTCCAAAATTTAAGAAACGGGTGTTGAGTTTAGCCCAACCCAAAACTGTCAAATGGTACGTTAACAAGTCATGAACAATAATTCTGTCCCTTTTCGGTAACAAAGTAGCACTCTTGTCGTCTAACGGGCAAGACAAACTTAAAACACAATAACAGATGAAACTTAAATCAATTTTAGGGTTAGTATTATTTACCTTTCTAAGTACAGGCATTTCTCAAGCACAGGACGTGGATATCGCCGGCTTGTTTGATAAGGCGGTGAATTTGCAAGATAAAGGTGACAATAAAGCATTTGGCAATGCCCTATCAATGGCAACTAATGCCTTAGAGACAGAAGGTAAAGTAAGTAAAACGGGTTTTGCGTCTAAGATACTTGGTCAGGTTGGCGTTTTAAAAAAAATGCTTCCAATGGCAAGTAAAGGCATGGTAAAAGCAGGTCCATTACAAAAAATAATAAGCACCGTAAAAATGCTGATCGGGGCCAACAAGATAAGCAGTATGCTTGGCGGCGGCGGAAGCCTGATTGGCAAAGCAGCCGGTCTGAAAAGCAACTTAGGATTAATGAAAATAGGGATGTCAGCACTTGGTGGTGGCAGTCAGCAAGATAAACTTGGTTCGCTAATTGGCTCGGCGATGGGCAATGTTGATTTATTAGGGAAAGGCGGCTTTGCGGCTAAAAAAGCCGAACCCGCTCTTAAAACACAGCTTGGCGGTATTATGAACTTGGCAAAAGGACTGTTATAAACGAAAAGGTAACATATGTGTAAGCCCGTTACGTCTTGTCGTTACGGGCTTACTTTGTGTTACGGCAGGACTCAAATCGCATTTATGGAAATGTTATCGTATTCATAGAAATCTTATTGTTATAATCCCAAAACGCGGATACATTCACAATCTTCCATTGTCCGTCCACTTTCTCCATCAACCTTATTTCCTTGCTTTGGAGATAATACGTTTCCTTAATATCACTATTGAACTGATCCCAAGTAACGTGAGCAGCATTATTTCCGTAAAACTTGAAATTCATATTTTTACGAATAACAACTGGGTGACTACTCGTACCCTCAACCTCGGGCTCTGCGGGATTTTCTTTAATAAACTTCCCGAGGTTTTGGTTAATATTATCCCACCCTACAGAAGCATCAAATGACCCGTCGGAGTTACTCCAAACCTGGTTCGCATAATCAGCATGAACAAACTTATCTTGCCAACAATCGTAATCCCTTCGGAAGAAGCAATCTGTTTCGGATCCGATAACCGCTAAAATTAGGTGTTTTTCACTTAATACATCTTTAAAACCTGCATCCTTATTAGGATAACTCGAAGAAGTACACGCAGCAAATAAAATGGCTACGAGAAATAGAATATACTTAGGTAGTGTTCTCATTACGATAGCTGTTTAGGGTTAAAAAAAACGGAGGCTGTGTAGTAGTGGCTCTGTCTATGTGAACAAATTGATTATACTAAATATAGCCAAAATATAACTATATAAATAAACTATTTAACTATTTATATTTAAGGTAGCTTTTCAAACCATTGCTATTTCACCTAAACTACTATATTTGTGGAATGTAACGACAATTTTACAATTGTCTTTTACCAAATACTCTCAGAATAAGTACCTGAAATCTAACATCCTCTTTCTCAAATCTGGACAAATCCATGACGCAATCAGACCAAAGGTCTTATTTTTTTAAAATTGACACAACTATAAAGCGTATTCGTAGTTTTATGCAAAAGGGGTTGCACGACGCCGGAATTGATTTAACCGTAGATCAGTGGGTAGTTATTGACCACATAAAGCCAATGCCCGGAATAAGTCAGAACGATTTGGCAACTTCCACGGCTAAAGATGCTCCCACAATTACTCGGATATTAGACTTACTGACACAGAAAGCACTAGTAGAACGGAAAGTAAGCGAATTTGATCGGCGGAAATTCAACATTTATTTAACTAAAAAAGGCGAAGACTTGTACGAAGAAGCATTCAAAATAATTGGAGAAGCCCGGCAGAAATCCTGGGAGAACCTGACCGACGGCGATTACGACGAACTTGTGCGAATCATGGATACCATTTACGAAAATATTACTTAATGAACTACTTTATCATCACCGGAGCATCCAAAGGAATTGGAGCCGGAATAGCCAAAGAACTATTAAATCAAGGGAACACCGTCATCGGAATTTCCCGGAGTGAAAATCCCGAATTGACAGACTTGATTCAATATTCAGTTGATTTAGCAAATACCGAAACGTTGGAAACCGCATTTTCGGAAATTCTGCAAACCATAGATTTAGAAAAAGCAACGGGCGTTTTCCTCATAAATAACGCCGGACTACTGGCTCCAATGAAGCCAATCCAAAAAGCATCAGGAAGCGAAATAGCGACACATATCAACGTGAATGTCATCGCTCCGATGATTCTTTCTTCCGTTTTCATTCGGGAATTAGCAGACTTGAATATCCGTAAACGCATCTTGAATATTTCATCGGGTGCGGGAAAAAATCCGTACTTCGGTTGGTCAGCGTATTGCACTTCCAAAGCGGGCATTGATATGTTTAGCCGCACCGTTTCCGTGGAACAAAAAGAAACGACAAATCCCGTAGAAGTAATTTCGTTCGCTCCAGGCGTAGTTGATACCGAAATGCAATCCGAGATTCGTTCAACCGAAGAAAAAGATTTCATCAACCTACCACAGTTCAAAGAACTGTACGAAGCTGGGATATTGCAAGACGCCGAAACCGTCGGAAAATTCATCGCCGATTACCTCCAATCTGACCGTTTTGAAGACGGCGGCGTAGTGGATATTCGGGATTTTGATTGAGAGAGAAGCTACTAATTAATAAGGTCATCAAACCACGGAACGTAAAAATCCCCGTGGTTAAGGGTATTACCACACTTTCCCGTTCTACGCCTGTCGGTTGACAACACCGACGTCACGATAATTCGTCGGTGGAAAAGTTAGTAATCGCACAAGTTATACTCTTTCATCCCTGTCAAGGTCAGTGCCCATTGACAGGGATTCTTTCTTGCCGCAAATACTTCCGCGTCCACGCAATTGCTCCAAAAATAGCGATTACGCAGAAAATAGCGTAAAGTAATGCGTAAACTTTTACGTCTTTAATATAGTATAAATACGTCGCGATTAAATCGACACCGAGCCAAATCCACCACGCTTCCACCTTCTTTCGGATAAGCATGAAAGTTGCCATGACGCTCATCGTCAAGATAAACGAATCTATGTACGGAAAGGAACTCGGCAGATTAAAAACCAACGGGGCAATTTCGTGTAAGTTCTTCGCAAATGTTCCCAAGACATACGTTCCAACTACACCAATAATGGACACAATGCCAATTTGCAAAATTGACAATTTACTTATTATCAATTCATTATTTTCATTTGCTTCCAGTTGTTTCGGGAATTTCCATTGCCAAAAACCAATGATATTCGTTACGAAAAAGAACACTTGCAAAAGCATATCAGGATAAAGCTGAATCTGATAAAACATCACAAACGCCAAGACTACATTCAGCAATCCGATAATCCAACTCCAGACGTTTTCTTTCGCCGAAAGCCAAACGGCAATACCGCCCGTGAGCGTCGCCCAAAACTCTAAATGGCTCATTTCGTAGCCAAAAACAGTAATGAACGTATTTGTAATATCGAAGAATGGAGGCATAAAGCGGTTAGTTTATTCTAAATTACTTTGTATCAGTTTGGGCAAACTATTGATAAAAAGAAAACGTTTTCATCCGCAAATTGCCGCAATTTTGTCGCTTTTTTAAACGAAATGATAACATTGAAGTCAGAAACTTGTTTTTTTACATGAATTTGATTTCAAAACAATAGTCATCTGCTTAGTTTGCAGCTATCTAACCCTACCCCCTTTAATATAATATGAAAAAACTTCTGCTCGTATTGCTTTTAGGTACGTTCACCAATGCCTTTGCTCAAAAGCGTCCCCTCACCCACGCCGATTATGACGGCTGGAAAAGCATTCAGAATACCAAAATCACCACTGATGGGAAGTGGACTATTTACGAAGAAAACCCGCAGGACGGAGATGGAAACTTAGTTTTTTATCCCATGCGGGGCAATCGCTTAGATTCTATAAAGCGTGGGCAAGAGATGGAGTTAACGGCTGACGACACTTTCGCTATTTTCTATATCGTTCCACCAAAGGATTCGGTGACGGAGGCAAAACGTAAGAAAGTTAAGAAAGACGATATGCCGAAAAAGACGTTGGGCATCTACGAGCTTTCACGCAATAACTTGACGAAAGTTCCTGACGTGAATTCTTTCAAAATTCCCAAAAAACAAAGTGGTTGGTTAGCGTACCATTTAGCTCCACAAAAAGCGGAGAAAGACGCCACAAAAGCAGCGGAGAAAATAAAAAAAGAATCGGCTAAGTCGGGCTCAAAATTGGTTCTGCAAAACTTGACAACTAACAATACTCAAACTTTCACGTACGTAACGGATTATGAATTTCCGAAATACGGCACTCGTTTGGCTTACGTTACCACGGGCGATGATTCTACGCAGAAAGCGGGGATTTACGTAATTGAATTAGAAACGGGAACGACCAAACCAGTTATTCAGGCAAAAGGAAAATTCACAAAACTTAGTTTTTCAGAAGATGGAAAACAACTCGCGTTTGTGGCCGATTTAGACACTAACGAGACTACCCTATTACGTAATCCGCAGTTGATGCACTGGAAAGCCGGCAATTCAATGGCGAAACTAATAGCTGATTCTACGAAAAACCCCGCTCCAAACGGCTGGTTAGTCAGTAGCGATTACACCCCAAAGTTCTCGAAGGACGGTTCAAAGTTATTCTTCGGAACAATTCCTCGATATTTAGTAAAAGACACCACTGTACTTGAAGAAGATATTGTGGAAGTTGATATTTGGAATTATCAGGATACGCAATTAATGACGCAACAGTTGGCGAACCTTGACCAAGAGAAAAAGCGAAGTTATTTAGCGGTCATGAATACGGCTACAAGTAGTACTATGCAACTCGCAACGCTCGAAATTCAGCTAGTAGAGTTAGTAGATGAGGGCAACGCTGACTTTGTGTTAGCAGGAAGTAATTTACCGTACTCCAATCAACATTGGGACTGGAATGGTACGGGCGATATTTACACCGTTTCAACCCGCGACGGTCAGATAACAAAAGTCGCAACGGCTCAGAAAACGGGTTGGGGCGGCGGCTCGGTTTCGCCCAAGGGCAAGTACGTTTATTGGTATTCTAAGTCTGATACGGCTTGGTTTGCAAATGATATACGCTCAGGCAAAACGGTTCAACTCACGTCTGATACTAGTTTTTCAGACGCCGCAGAAGACGACCATCCCGATTATCCAAGCCCTTACGGCGTAGCAGGATGGAGCAAAAACGACAGTCGGGTATTAATTTACGATCGTTACGATATCTGGAGTATCAACCCTGATAAGCCAAGTGATATCATAAACCTTACCAACGGAGCGGCACTGAAAACCCGTTACCGCTACGTCAAATTAGACAATGAAGAACGAAGTATCGACACCGATAAAGCACTACTACTTCACTTATTTGACGAAAAATCAAAGCAATCAGGTTACGCTCAACTTTCAAGCGTAACTAAGCAAATCATTGAACTGGCGAAAGGTAATGCTGAGTATTCACGCAAAGTTTACAAAGCCCAAAAAGCAGGTGACGTGGTTTTTACCAAAGAAACTTTTAATCAATTTCCTGATTTATACGTCGCCGATAACCTGACGTTTTCTAATATCAGAAAAATGTCAGACGCCAATCCGCAGCAAGCAGCTATTAACTGGGGAACGGTTGAAATGGTAAACTGGAAATCACTAAATGGCGATAATTTAGAAGGCTTGCTTTACAAACCCGAAGACTTCGACTCAACGAAGAAATACCCGATGATTACGTATTATTACGAGAAAAATTCGGATAATTTATACAGTTATCACGTGCCGCAACCCATTCGAGCGAGCGTAAATTACTCGTACTATGTCAGCAACGGCTACGTACTTTTTGTGCCCGATATCGTTTATCAGGACGGCTACCCAGGTAAAAGTGCTTACGACTGCCTGATGCCCGGCGTATTGAGTATTCTGGACAAGGGCTTTGTAGATGAGAAAAAACTTGGGCTGCAAGGACACAGTTGGGGCGGTTACCAAAACGCGTATTTGATCACGCAAACCAACCTATTCGCTGCCGCTGAAGCGGGTGCTCCCGTAGCAAATATGACGAGTGCCTACGGCGGAATCCGGTGGGATTCAGGCCTATCACGACAAGCTCAATACGAAAGCAATCAAAGCAGAATTGGCGGCACATTGTGGGACAAACCAATGCAATACATCGAGAACTCGCCATTGTTTTACATCCCGAAAATTGAAACACCACTTTTGATGATGCACAATGACGCCGACGGTGCCGTGCCGTGGTATCAGGGAATTGAAATGTTTATGGGAATGAAACGTCTGGACAAGCCCGTTTGGTTACTAAATTACAACGGCGAGAAGCACGGACTCACCAAACGCAAAAACCGCAAAGACTGGACGCAACGAATGTCACAATTCTTCGATTATTATCTAAAAGATGCCCCAATACCCGTTTGGATGAAATCCGGCGTTCCCGCAGTAAACAAGACGCTGGATTACGGTTTTGGGTTGGAAGAGTAATAAATAGTTTGAAGTTGAGGGGAATGTTGAATTATACAAATTCATAATAGAAGATTTCAACTATCCAGAGCCGTTGAAGCAAAAGAACATACCAAGAAAGCATACTATCAAATTCATCGTAAATAAGATTGATTTTGGACTTAGCGAAGAACTCATTCGTGTATTAAAAAGTACGCCCAAATGGAATCCCGCTGTTAAGAACAGCATAAAAATAAATTGTAGCTTTCTGCTTCCAGTCTTTTACAAATAGTAAGTGCGTTGAAGTCGACTATAGGAATACAGCCAACGGCAACAAGAAATCCCATGAAGTTTCTGAAACTTCATGGGGTTTTTCTGTTTATCTTAAAGCTAAAAATTCAATTCATATACCGCTTCCCCTTTGTGTATTTGAAGTCAGGATCAGACGAAAAACTGGCATCAGTGAAGACCGCCTCTTTATCAATTTTGGTGTATTTAAAATCGGCATAATCGCCAAACGATGATTTTTTAAACGTTACACGGCTGCCAAACTTTGCGTATTTGAAATTAGCGTAGTCGTTAAATCGGTTCTTGAAGAAATCCGCATCTTGCGAAAAATCGGCGTATTTAAAATTTGCTTCTCCGTCAAACGAGCAATTACCGAAACCCACTAGTTCTCTAAATTTAGCGTATTTGAAGTTGGCTTCCTCGCTGAACATCGTTCCTTCAAAATTTACAGCTTCGTTGAATTTTGAGTACTTGAACTCACTCGCTCCTTCAAAAACGCAATTTTCAAACGTTACCACTTCTTCAAAGTTTGCGGTGTGCGTTTCACTCTTACCATTCCACGTAATATTCACGCCTTTCGACTTATAATCCTTACCGTCTTGCAGATTTTTGTAAGCAATTACGTCGCCTTTAAATACACAGTTCTTAAACGATAACGGCGATTTTACATAGCTTTTGTATTCAGCGTAGTCACTTTTACCGTTCAATTTTTCTTTGTTGGAAAGTTCGGTCAAATCTAACGTTCCAGTAATAACGGCATCCCGCATGTTGACCTCTCCCCCCGAGTCAATCATTCGAAAAATTTCGTCAGCGTTGACATTTATTTGGGCACAAACGGATAGTGAAAGAAATAACAAAGGGGTAAAAAGTAGCTTCTTCATAAAGTAAGATTTTAATAGTTTCATTCAGTAGATGCAAGCAGAGTCTCAATCGTTGCACAATTTGGATAAATTAGCGAAAAAGATAGCCATTAGTTGTCCAACGCCAATTATTGCATATTTTTGGGGGCAACCTCTTTAGATTTAGAAAACTCTATGAAAAACCCCGCTCCTTCTAATCAACTCTTAAAGCTCCTTGGCGTTGGCTTCGGAATTGCCGTAACCGTGGGCGGAACCATCGGCACGGGAATCCTCCGCAAACCCGGCCCCATCGCCGAGCAACTCGGCGACCCTTGGCTAATTATGGGCATCTGGCTGGCCGTAAGTATTTACGCAATACTTGGCGTGATGTGTGCCATTGAGTTAGGGGTTTCCATGCCACAAGCCGGAGCGTGGTACGTTTACGCAAGGCGAGCTTTTGGAAATTATTTCGGATTTCTGACTGGATTCACAAGTTGGTTTGGAACGGTTGCCGCTTTGGGTTTTGGGGCGTACACCATGAGCGAGTATATTGCGTTATTACTTCCCGCCGTAAACGATTATTTACGCTTAACCGCCATCGGGTTATTGGTTTTACTGACTTTCTTCCACATGATCGGCACGAAGTCGGGGGGAAAGTCTCAGGAAATTATGGCGGCGTTGAAAGCCGTTGGATTACTTCTTTTCGTGGTGATCTGCTTTATTTACGGCGGTGATATTAGTCAAGCCGAGATAGTTGCCACGACGGTAAGCGTGCAAAAACCTGCTCTCATTTTAAGCATTATCACGGCGTTACAAGCCGTTTTTTATACGTTCGACGGCTGGCACACCGCCGCCTATTTCGCCGAAGAAACCACCGACCCCGCCAAGAATTTACCCAAATCCATGATGGGCGGCGTGTTGTTGATTATTTTTATTTATTTATTAGTGAATGCCGCCATTCTGTACGTTTTACCGATGGAGCAACTGGCCCAATCAAAACTCGCCGCTGCCGATGCCATTGCGTTATTATTTGGCGAAGGCTCAGCAAAAGTGGTCACGTTGTTTTTAATGCTTTCCATTCTGGGAATCGTGAACGCTCAGGTGATGTTTGCACCACGAGTAATTTACGGCATGAGCCGCGACGGACTTTTCCTGAAAGCCGCCCAAAAAGTAAACAAAGGCGGAACACCTTCCGTAGCGATGCCGTTGACAACCCTCGGCTCTATTTTATTAATATTGAGTGGAAAAGATACGTGTGCGATCTTATCAGATATTGCAACGTTTTTCTTTGTTATGAGTTACGCCGCGGGCTTTGCTTCCGTACTCAGGATGCGGAAAAAAGAACCCGACCTTCCCCGCCCTTACAAGGTTTGGGGCTTCCCATACATTCCGATTGGGTTGTTGGTTATTTCAGTTCTCTTCTTAATTGGAGCGGTTATTAACGACCTCAACAGCAGTAAGTTTGCTTTGGTATTTTTGGCAATAAGCTACCCGTTATATTTGGGAGTGAAGAAGTTGAATGCGGGTTGAAGAATAGACTGGAAATCTTTACCGAAAGATTAATCCTACGGATTTTATCAGTAAATCTTGATTTCACGAATAAATAATCGACTTATAAACCACTTCGTGCATGCGACGGCGAATCTGGAGTTGAGTCATTTTTTTATTGTTTACCGTTGGGTAAACTCGGTTGCTGAGCATGATAAAAATCAGGTCTTGGGTTGGGTCAACCCACACCACAGTTCCCGTAAATCCGGTATGTCCATAAGTTGACGAAGACGCCGTTATTGCCACACTTGACTGCTCCTCGCCAGTTGGTCTATTCCAGCCTAAACCGCGGTGGCTTTTTGTGGAATAATTGGTGGCGAAGTGACTAACCGTTTCGGGAAAAAGGTAATGCCGTTCGGCGTAAAAACCTCGTTGCAGGTTCATTTGAAAGAGTTTTGCCAAATCCCAGGCGTTACTGAACAGCCCAGCATGTCCAGCTACGCCGCCTAATAAAGCAGCGTTTGGGTCGTGTACCGTTCCCTGAATAGATTTTCCCCGAAAAATTTTGTCGTACTCCGTTGGAGCAATGCGTTCTTTCGGAAATTTTTCCAGTGGGTTGAACGTAGTAGTCACCATGCCCAAGGGTTCGTAAAAGTGTTGAGCCGCAAATTCATTGAGCGGCATATTAGTCATTTTTTCCACGATACGTTGCAGCATAATCAAGCCTAAGTCGCTGTATAAATACCGAAACCCACCCTGTCGGGAACGCCGGGTACTGAGCGGCGATTCGATAAGCCACTGCCAGACATCATCTCTAATTTCGGGTTTAATGTAAAGATTATCTGCTACTTGCAGGTAGGTATAATCTGGTCGGAAGGTATAATATTTTCTATCAAAAGACCCGCCGCTACTTTTGGTATTTACCCAAAACGGAATGAAAGATTTGAGCCCCGCCTGATGCATCAAAATTTCTCCGATAAGCATATTCGCTTTATTCGTCCCCTTTAATTCGGGCAGGTAATGACTAGCGGTTTGATTCAGGTCGATTTCGCCGCGTTCGTTCAGAAACATAATGGCTTGTAGCGTAGCCGAAACTTTTGTTACGGAAGCTAAATCATAAATGGTTTCGTTGGTGACAGGTTCGTTTACTCCGTAGCGAAGATTTCCGTAGGCTTTGTGGTAAACTACCGCCCCTTTTCGGGCTACTAAAATCTGACACCCAGGATACGCTCCCTGCCGAACCCCTTCTTCAGCAATGGCGTCAATATTTTTCAATACATTAATGTTCATTCCTACTTTAGCGGGGTTTTCGTAGTGTAAACGCCCAAGAGCTGGAGTAAAAACACCATCGCCCAATTTCATTGATTTATTAACCGTTACGGGCAATGTGCCACGAGCGGGTAAAGCTCCAAACAAGATTTGGGCAACTGACTGGTGAGCTTCCGGCACGTCTTCGTATCCACAAACTAAATAGTCTGACTCATTAAAATTACGCAGGCCGTACGGATTTCCGAATATGCACACAATCACTTTAGTAGATTGCTGTAGCTTACTGATTAAACGTTCGGTGGCGAGAGTCATTCCGTAGTTTCTCGACCTCTGGCTGTTTGTGTCGTGCACACCCACTACCACTACATCATATTCAGCCGCCTGAGCTACTACACTACTCCAATCTGAAGTTTTCGAAGGTTTAAACGGAATAGTAAAATGTTTGAAATCAGCATACTGATCTAAAGATTTGGTAAATTCACTATCTCTGTCTGGACTAATGGAAAGGCTGGCAAAACGAGAAGTATCAAGGTGAATAAAGGGCAATAAATCCTGCTTGTTCCTAACAATTGTGACGGCGTTATCAAATAAGTCAACTTTGATTTGTTGAGCCGTTGAGTTGTTCAAGTCGTCTTGCAGATTGATTAGGCTCACCTGTTGGTCGCGGTTCAATCCCGCCCAATATTTCGCCTCAAGTATATTACGTACCCGTTCGTCCAAATCCTTGATAGTAATTTCACCGTCGGCTAACGCAGACTTCATTCGGGTGAGTGCCGTTGCGATGCTTTTAGGTTGTAGTAGTAAATCGTTTCCAGCCTTGAAAGCTTCCAGTTCGGCGTTCCCGCTACCGTAGTATTTTGTCAATCCCTGCATTACTAACGCATCGGTGATGGCAAGTCCCTGAAAACCCATTTCACCTTTCAGCAAATCCGTTACAATTTTTTTAGAAACCGTTGCCGAACGGTTTTCACCATTATCCAGACTCGGAATATATAAATGTCCTGTAAGTACACTGGCTATGCTGTCAGAGATAAGGTATTGGAACGGGAAAAGCTCCGTCTCGGTAAGTTGTTGTTTCGTTTTGTTGATAACGGGCATCGAAAAGTGAGAATCCTTTCCAGTATCACCGTGACCGGGAAAGTGCTTGGCACTCGCTAATACATTTTGTCGCTGCATCCCACGGGCGTAAGCGGCGGCCTTGGTAGCTACGTTAAATTTAGACTCTCCGAACGATCGGTAATTGATAACTGGGTTGTTGGGGTTAGTATTAATGTCTGCTACAGGAGCATAGTTAATATGAATACCCAACCGCTTACATTGCCTACCAATCTCTTCGCCCATTACTTCCACGAGGTAATCATCCTGAATGGCTCCGAGCGTAATATTTTTAGGAAAAGAAACGGTGTTCTGCAAACGCATTCCCAGCCCCCACTCTGCATCAATCGTAATGAAAAGTGGTATTTTAGAGGCATCTTGGTAGCGGTTTGTCAAAATAGCTTGCTGAGTAGGCGTTCCCTGGAAAAACAGAATACCACCCACATGATAGGTACGGATAAGCCGCTCAACCTCCCGATAGTTACTTTCCGTACGGTTAGAATAAGCAGCGATGACAAATAATTGACCAAGTTTTTGGTCAGTTGTCATGGTTGATAATATATTCTCCACCCACTGTTTTTGATTACCTAAATAAGTGGCATCTTCTGAACTTGTTGGGGCAATTGGCGTAAGCTGTAGCCAGCTACATATAACTATTCCCAACAATGGCAGGGAGGCTATTTTTTTTATTTTAGTCATTAAAAGCTGTAAAGAGGTTCTTTTTAAATACAACCTCAAAACTACGATTAAGCCTTAGATAAACGAAATATAGCGTTACTTTAACCAGTTATACTACTGTAGGATTAGGAGTTACATTCTCTTTTTCCGCCTTTACTAGGTTGAATTTCTTGCGGTAATGCTTCGAGATTCTTACCCCCGTTACGCCCAAAATAACTCCCGGAAGTACCCAAGTCAGTATAAGAACAAACGTAGGTGTACCGTTCGGTAGGTAACGCGGCACCACGTTTACGCAAAAGGCAGTGACCGCAGCCGAATACGCTCCAGTCATTTTTCCAGCGTGAGCAAAAAACCAGTGCATTTTTTCGGCTTCTTTAAAACCTAAGTAAATTTTCAAATCACCGTAAGCATTGGCTAGACTTACGCCACCAAAAACAAGGAATAATGTTTCTAAACCTTGAAAATTCACGTTTCCCGTAAATCCATAAACTCCGTAGGCAACCATAATAATTCCTGAGATACCAATGCCAAAGGCCGCAACCTTATCGTACCATTTCGGAGTTACACTTTTTTTCATATTAAGTACCCGCTTCCCCGACCACGCCGGGTAGAAACTAACAATACCGATTGTTAGAAAAAATTGGTATTTCAAACTCAGCGGATCAAGCACAAAGAAAATAACCGTAGAAACGAAAACGACAAACATTGACCAGTAAAATACAATGCCCGCACGGTTATGAAGTTTCCCACCTTTTTTACGAACTACCATGGCCGTAAGTCCGCTAACTAATGCCCAAAAACCAGCGATGATGTGTATAATAAGTATGGGTTGATAAATGAGCGATTTCATGATTCTTACGTTTAAAGTAAAGTAATATTCTTGAAACAAATGTAGGTACAACCATTTACCCTTGAGAATCAAAGGGCTGATAGTAAATAGTTTGGGATGAACAGGAATGCGTTGGGGTGAATATCAAACAACAGGGGGCGTTTGACAAAACAGGTAGTACCTTTTTCCTGAAATGCAATTAGGGAAGACAATTAACTGAATGAAGTTGAATTCGGTGTTGCGGAAGGAGACAACTTCCGTTTCGTTTACTTCAACTTCTAACGTAGAGCACCAACGCGGGTTTATTCGCAGGAAAGCCACTGTAACCAATTAGGTCGAATATCCCACCCAAACGTGACCGTAAGCCAACTGCCAGCTTATGGCGTCTTGCGTCAGCGTACCTAAAAGTTATATTTTCGGTAGGTTTATAAAGGTAATAACCCGCCGTAAAATCCGGTGTGGTCGCCCCCGCTCAAGACCGTTTCCATATTCCAGATTATTACTATTCAGCTTATAATAAAATGGCGTAACCGCTGTACCGATGTGGCAGTTATTTCATAGTTCTGACTTTCAAAAGTTTTACTCCCGACGGGAATTGAAATCTGGAAATCAGTTTTAGGTTTATCAATATTCAATCAGCGACACAATAGTTTCGGTATCTTTCGTTACATCAAAAACACAATCTTTAAATTGCGGCGGACCCATCAAAAAAGCCAGTTTAGAAAACCCAAATGGTTCGGCGGGCATTTGTCCATTCATATCCAACTTATCGTTTCCGTTTAAATCATGAACAACTACAACGGCGTATTTCCCAGTCGGCACGTTTTCAAAAACCAGTTTAACATTTCCCTTTTCGGTTACTTCTATTTTCTGACTTGCTATCGCAGATGCTCCGCTCGGAAAGTTCGCTTCGTCGTTGGTTAATCTTGCAGAAATTATTCCTTTTGCGTTTGTAATACTCTCTACTACCACGGTTACTTGATATCCATCTTGTGCAAATGAGAGCGTTGATATGAATCCTAAAATAAATATAATAGCGGTAGTTCTGAGTAAATTTGTCATCGGTAATCAACTTTTAATAGTGAACGCCAGACCGTGTTTCGGTTTGACATAAGCAAAAGTATGAGCACGGCAGGTTCGCCCCAAATCAAAGGGCTAAATGCAACGGTTTAGGGACGTTTGTCAATGTTTTGGGAAGAAAACAAGCCTTTGGGAAATTTGACAAAGGGTTTTCTCCATTATCAAAGTTTCGGAGAACGGAGAAAATACAAACAGAGAAGCGAAAAGTTGACCTTCTGACTAATTGACTTCCTGACCAACGTCAACTAATCCGCTTTACCAAATCAGAATATTTACGGGCAACGGGAACAATGACCTCCGGGGCTTGAAGATGAAATTTATAACCTTGGGCGTTACCCGTTACGTCCTCCACTTTATTTAGATTCACAATAAACGAACGGTGACACCGAACAATGCTTTCCGATTCAACCTGCTTTTCTAAACGAGTAAGACTACTGCGAAGTAATTCTTTTTTGAGTTGACCAGATTCTATATAATTGATTACGGTGTAGTTATCCGCCGACTCGATGAAGAGTAAGTCTCGTTGTGCTACTTCAAAGGTATCTTTCTCGTTTTCAGCAACGAACGTAAGAATTTCAGGAACATTCTCTTCGTGAGTTTTAACAGCTACGTGCTTTTCATACTTCTTAAGCTGGTAAATGTAATTTGATATAACACCGAAGGATATCGGAAATATTCCGACCAGTACGACAAAAGTTAAATTCCACAAAAAGTTTTGGAACGAAAATGCTTCGTTGAGTAGCCACGAAAGAAATAACACATTACCCGTCGCGATGATGAGCAGCAATAGTGAGATGGAAGCTATTTTACGCCCAACCGTCCATTTTGCTTCGTTGAAATAAGCAGGAAAAGCGGGGGTAATTACTAACTTTAGAAACAACGAACTCAAAGCAGTTATTAACCCAAACCCCAATAAATAATAAATCTTATTAGGGTCTTGCCAATTGTTGATTCCGAAGGGTTTAAAAACTATCAGAAAAACGGCAATGAAAAAGCCTTCGGCAAAACTCCCCCCCGTTCTACGCAACGGCGTAAGTTGCTGTACGTCAAAAGGATAAGGCTGCGAAAGGATACCCGTAATTTTATTCACTTGCAAAGAATCGGTTTAAAACGAGCTTTTAATTTGGTCGATGAAATTTAAAATGGAACTCGGCTGGGCAATCAAAATAAACACTACGCCCCAAACTGCTCCCCAAAGGTGAGCAAGGTGGTTTACATTATCCGTCTGACGCTTTTGCATAAAGATAGAGTACGCCGTGTAAAGCACCGCAAAAATGTACGCTGGCATCGGAATTGGTATCGGGAAGATGATGAGTTCCATCAACGGGTTCAGGATAATGGCACAAAATACAATGGACGAAACCCCGCCCGAAGCCCCCAATGAGTTAAAATAAACGTTGTCTTTTTTCTGGAAAAAATCAGGCAAACTGGCGATAACGATACCCAAAACATAAAGTAGCAAAAAGTACACGATTGCCTTTCCACCAAATAAATAGGCAAAATACTGCTCTACTACGCCGCCAAACAGATACAACGCCCACATATTAAAGAGCAGATGAAAGAAGTCAGCATGAATAAAACCTGAAGTCAACAAGCGGTAATACTCTTTTCGGTGGTAAGCGGCGTAAGCATTGTGAATCCATTTGCCACGAAACTCGGCGTTCTGAAAACCAATGATACTTGTGATAACTGTGATACCAACTAAGATGATGGTCAGTGATAATTCCATATAAAATATCTAAAATCGAACGTGATGTTTTACTAACATTCAAAGAAACCATTTCGTTGTGGCTATTCAAAAGAAATAGCGGCGAAGTTGTATCTTTAGCGATTTCAAAAACAAAACATTCTGAATTTGATAACCTTCCACCTCGAAAATGTAACGCTCCAAAAGGGTAACCACACCATTCTGTCTGAACTCAACTGGCAAATCAAATCAGGCGAGCATTGGGCAATTATCGGTAGAAATGGTTCGGGGAAAAGTACGCTGCTCGATACGTTGGGTGGAAAATTTTTTCCGCGGCGGGGTAAAATCCAAAAGCTGCATTATGCAGACGTTGTCCTTATTCCACGAGATTATAGTTTTCACCGAATCGTGGGTTCGGCGTATCAATATTATCAACAGCGGTTTTCGTCTATCGGGGCAGAAACGGCTCCGACGGTTTGGGAAATTCTGCAAAATCAGGTAAAACCCGTCGGAACGGTTAACGATAAATCAGTAGCATTATCGCCTTTAGCTTACGACGAAGAATTTCTCCAAAACCAAGCCGTCCGTTTCCGAATTAATCATTTATTGCAACGTCCAGTTGTAACGCTTTCAAACGGTGAAACTCGCAGGACACTCATTGCTTACGCTTTTCTGAAACAACCCAAAGTACTTTTACTAGATAGCCCTTTCATTGGTTTAGATATAGAAAGTAGAAAATTATTGCATGAATTATTGAGCGATGTCTCGAAGAACATTCAGTTAATCTTCGTGGGTTCACCTACCGATATTCCCGCTTGTACAACGCACGTATTGGAATTAATTGACGAGAAGATACATCGCGTTCACAAAAAACCTTTTCCCCCGACTGTCGGCAGCAATACGACGCAGTTGTCTTTAAATCAGAAAATTGTTCACAAATTAAAAAGTACATCATCCCCTTTCAGCAATTTTAAAATTGCCGTTGCGTTCAGAAGTACTACCGTTTGCTACAAAGGTGTAAACGTTGTGGATGATGTAAATTGGACGGTAAAACGAGGCGAACGTTGGGCATTGATGGGAGCAAATGGTTCGGGAAAAAGTACGCTACTAAGTTTGGTTGTGGGCGACAACCCGCAGGCATACCAAAATGATTTCGACTTATTTGACCGTAAACGCGGCACGGGCGAAAGCATCTGGGATATAAAAAAACGCACGGGCTACGTTTCACCTGAATTACATCTTTATTTCAACCGCCACACCGTAGTCTGGAAAGCCGTTGCTTCGGGACTTTTCGATACCGCCGGATTATTCAAAACCCTGACCGCAGCAGAACACGAATTAGTGAACGATTACCTCAAATTACTAAATATTGAACACCTGACCGATAGGTTAATGAACGAACTGTCAGCGGGCGAACAGCGGCTCGTTTTCTTAGCACGGGCGTTAATCAAAAACCCACCGTTGCTCATTCTGGACGAACCTTGTCAAGGACTCGACTTTAACCACATGGTACAATTTCGGGAACTGGTAAACGAATTGGTAATATCACTTGATAAAACGCTAATTTACGTAACGCATTACGAAGAAGAAATTCCAGCTTGCGTTTCCAGGCGGCTCATTCTGCGTGACGGAAAACAACTTAACTAATAGAAAGTATCAATATACGAAAAGGAACAATCACTCCGTAAATATCACTTATACAATTGTTGTCTGAGTTTATACATAAATAGAAATAAATGACAAATCTTCCTAAAAAGAAAATAACGGTAGCTCACGGTGACGGCATTGGTCCTGAAATCATGAAAGCTACGCTCAAAATCCTTAACGCAGCCGAAGTTCCACTCGAATACGACGAAATACAAGTCGGAGAGAAAGTTTACCTCAGCGGTATTACTTCGGGCATTTCTCCTGAAGATTGGGAAACGCTCCGAAAAAACAAAATTTTCTTAAAGGCTCCAATCACGACACCGCAAGGCGGCGGGTACAAAAGCCTTAACGTAACCATCAGAAAGTCGCTTGGTCTTTTTGCCAATGTTCGTCCGTGTATGACATTGACTCCGTACATAGAAAGCCATTTCGACGATATGGACTTGGTTATTGTTCGCGAGAATGAAGAAGATCTTTATGCCGGAATTGAACACCAGCAAACCAGCGAAGTTATTCAATGTTTGAAGTTGATTTCCCGCCCTGGTTGTGAAAAAATTGTTCGGTACGCCTTTGAATACGCCCGTGTAAATAACCGTAAGAAAGTAACGTGCATGACCAAAGACAACATCATGAAGCACACCGACGGTTTATTTCATAGTGTTTTTAACGAGATTGCAACTGAATACCCCGACATCAAAAACGAGCATTATATCATTGACATCGGTTCGGCACGGATCGCGGATCGCCCGAATGCATTTGACGTAATCGTTACATTGAACCTGTATGGTGACATTATTTCTGACATCGCTGCTGAGGTTGCGGGATCGGTCGGGTTTAGTGGAAGTTCAAATATCGGACAGGATTTTGGAATGTTTGAGGCAATCCACGGCTCGGCACCTGACATTGCAGGACAAGATATTGCTAACCCAGCCGGACTGCTAAACGGAGCTTGCATGATGCTTGTTCACCTTGGAATGTCCCAAAAAGCAGAAATGATTCAAAATGCACTGCTCACTACCATCGAAGACGGTATTCACACGGGGGATATTGCCAACGAAACCACTACGAAGAAAGTAGGAACGCAAGAATTTGCCGATGCTATCATTGAACGTCTGGGTAAAAAGCCCACAAAACTCACGCCCGTTGAACTGAACCACGAAGTAGAAGGAATCAAAGTAAGCATAGCCCCGTACCAGACTCAAAAGAAAGAACTGGTTGGCGTAGATGCGTTTATTGACTGGGTGGGAACAGACCGCAATCCAGCTACTATCGGCGGCATGTTAGAAGCCGCCTGCCCCAATAATATGAAGCTAAAAATGATTACCAACCGAGGGGTAAAGGTTTATCCAAACGGTATTCCCGAAACCTTCTGTACGGATCACTGGCGTTGTCGGTTTGTGAATAAAGACTTCATAAAAGGAGAGAACGAAAACGCCGCTGTATCTCACGAGGACATCATTACCCTGTTAACAGCTTTGAATAAAAACGGTATTGATGCGATAAAAACCGAAAACCTGTACCTTTTTGATGGTAAGCGAGGATACTCATTAGGGCAAGGCGAATAAGATAATGGCACGTATTTGCTAATTATATTACCATTACGCAAAAAAAAAAGCAAAAACGTAGCTTAGAATTGCTAGTTGAGCGTTTTTTGCATAAATTTCAACTTTGTAAATGTTATACAAAGACTAATTTCATAATTTAAACTATTGAATTCCTATGGACAAGTTCAAAGAACTATCTGATTTAGTAGCCTCGTTAGAAGGCGACTTTGAAAAATTTTATGACGGCAAAAACAAAGCTGCTGGAACACGTGTACGTAAAGGAATGCTTGAATTGACCAAATGGGCAAAGGAAGTAAGAACTGACGTACAAGAGAAAAAGAACGCCGTGTAAGCCAAAGATTTTGGTATTACTATTTATTATAAAAGCCTTGCTTCCATCCAGAGGCGGGGCTTTTATTTTTAGCGGGGGTTCGCAGTCGTTGGTGTACTGTTCAATGGTATTCATCACATAAGCTTTCTAAGCTGATGGGGTTCTAATAATTTTGAATCATCAGACAGAAAGACATACATTTAGGAACAAGTTACTATTACTTTTAAAATAATCAAACATTATAAGAAAGTTAACAATAACCGTCGCCACCGCTCTATTGGGATTAACCACGAGTAGTTGTTGAGTCAAGAGTTCATATTCGGTTAAAGTTTTCATTGAAAAACAATTGGCAATTCGTTTACTATCAAACTTATAGATTCAAAGCGGTTTTGTATTTTAAATACCCCCGATATAAAGCTACTACGGAGTACTACCGAACCCAACATCAAGCAACCAACTCCTTCAAAACCGCAAACGCTTTCCCGTTTACAATCGCTTCTTTTGCCTGAGCAACGCCTTCTTCAAGGCTAATATCGCGGGCGATACTAAGAGCTACTCCCGCGTTTGCCACCACCGCCGATGTTTGAGCGGCTGTTCCCCGATTACTCAGAATATTCGTGATGATTTTCGCTGACTCCTCCACCGTTCCACCTCCGTATAATTCAGCTTGCTGATAAGTTTCCAACCCCAATGCTGACGGACTGAGAATTTCACCGCCAGCTGCGGAGAGACTGTGTGAAGCATACATAAAATCTCCGGTCAATGATATTTCATCGTAACCATCAAGAGCGTGGAGAATGCCGAAACGAGCATCAGTGCGTTGAAAAAGTGATTTATACAAATCAAAAACAGGTAATGAATAAACGCCCGTTAGTTGTTTTTTTACGTTCGCAGGATTAAGCAACGGTCCCAAAATATTGAAAAACGTCTTGACTCCCAATGCTTTCCGCACCGGACCAACAAACCGCATGGCGGGGTGAAACAGCGGAGCGTGTAAATAACACATTCCGGCGGTTGCCATCTTCTTTTTCAAGTAATCAGCATCATTCGTGAAGTTCACACCGAGATACTCCAATACCGTAGACGAACCCACAGCGGAAGATACGCCGTGGTTTCCGTGTTTAGCAACGGGCTGCCCCGCTCCCGCTACCACAAAGGCAGCGGTTGTGGAGATATTGAAGGTGTCTTTTCCGTCGCCACCCGTGCCGCAAACGTCGATGGCGTCAAAATCTGCTAAATCAATGTGGATGGCAAGCGAAAGCATGGCATTTCTGAATCCGGCGAGTTCATCCACAGAAATTCCTTTTTGCTGAATTCCCATCAAAAGAGCGGCAATCTGCGATTGATTCACTTCTCCGTTTCCGATTTTCAGCAAAGCAACCTCAGCTTCTTCGGTGGTTAGAGATTCTTTGGCGAGTAGTTTTTGTAAGTAAGATTTCATTTTGGCTTTTGGCTTTCAACTTTGAGTCGTCAACTTTTCTTATTTCATTAACTTTATTTATTCCTTATGAAGTAAAAGTTAGCTATCGTTTCTGTCAGTTCAAGCAGACCAAGCCGCCAAGCGGTCGAGAACATCCTCATTGCGGTTCTCGACTCCGCCAGCCCTCGGTGGCTCGAACTGACACACTTTATCTTTTGAACGCCGTCGGATTGTAAGCCAACGAGTATAACTCAAAATTACTTCTTCACTTCTTCAAAACCCATGTCTTCGTACCATTCCTCAAATTCATCGGGAGAAACGGTTCCTTGCGGTACGACGTTTCGGCGGGACTTCTTTTTACGAGCTTTCACCTCAAATGTTTCAGAAGTTGTATTTCCATTTTGTGAAATTTCAACGGTATATTGTCCAGGTTGGATATATAATTTCTTATCGTCCGCCACTTCAATTATCACGGGCGTTTTGTCATCTTTTTCCGTCAATTCTTTTTCGTATTTCTTTTGAATTTCAGAGTCGATACTCAAATCGTAAGCCACTTCGTTTAGTCCTACTTCGGCTTTACTGGTCATTTCATGAATAACTAAGCCACCAGCGGTTTTGATTGAAATTTTTGCTTCTCCCGCTGACTTAGCGTAATACTGAATCAGAAATTTCTGCTCTCTTGCTTCCACAAAGCTATTTCGCATTTTGCCCCAAGATGGATTGTGCGTAATACCTTCCAACGGGTTAACCACCAAGTTTTTCGCCAAATACTCCTCGGTCATTTTTTGAAGTGGCTTTATATCACCGACATAAATAGAACGTCCGTGCGTTCCAACAATCAACTCGTTTTCACGGGGGTGAATTTGTAAATCGTGAATAGCGACGCCGGGCATAGTGCCGTTTGCGTGCATGAATTTTTTTCCCTTGTCTAACGAAATGTACAAGCCGTGATCCGTTCCTACGTAGAGTAGGTCTGCGTTAACCGGGTCTTCCCGAATCACATTGATTGGCTCAGCGGGCAAATCTGTTCCGATGGTTGTCCACGTTTTTCCGTAATCGGTAGAAGCGTAAAGGTATGCCCCGAAGTGATCGTTTCGATAACCGTTGAAAGCGGCGTAAACCGTTGCTTCTTCGTGAGCCGAAGGAATCACACCAACGCACCACAAGTCCATTTTATCCGCAATTTTTTCCCAAGAGTAACCGCCGTCTTTAGAAACGTGAGCCAATCCATCATCCGAACCTACGTAAATCAAACCAAATCGTTTCAGCGATTCTTCAATGGTTGAAAGTGTTCCAAAAGGTATATCACCATCATGTAATTTTCCACGGGTCAAATCTCCCGAAAGAGTTTCCCAATCATCGCCTTGGTTTAGGCTGCGGTGAAATTTGTGCGATCCAAAATAGATAATGTCTTGATTATGGCGTGAAAGGTGAATTGGGGACTCCCAATTGAAACGCAATTGCTCTTCGCTCAATTTGCGGGGCATTTGCAGGTATTTACGTTCCCCCGTAGTTTTATTAATCCTAAAGTAGTTTCCGAACTGAAAACCCGAGTAAACAATGTTATTATCACGGGTGTCAACTTGTACTTGCATGCCGTCGCCGCCCATCAGGAATTTAAAACCATCGCCGCCATCAAAGATTCCGAAATTGAAATCGAAGTTATTGGTGCTCGGTCCGTACCAAACGCCATTATCCTGCAAGCCTCCGTACACATTATACGGCTTTTCCATATCGTAAGTCACGGCGTAAAACTGCCCAACGGGAAGCGAATTTCCTTTGAACCAGGTTTTACCATTATCGTAGGTGATATTTACCCCGCCGTCATTTCCTAGAATATAATGGTCGGAGTTTTTAGGGTTGAACCACAATGCGTGGTGGTCAGCATGAACGTTTCCAGCGTCAATACTTTTGAAGGTTTTACCGCCGTCTTCCGAACGAATAACTGGAACACCCATTATCACAATCTTCTGATCGTTGTCTGGTGCAACGAAAATTTGTCCGAAATAATAACCGTAAGTATAATACAGCCCATCAATATAATCTGTATTCGTTTTTTTCCACGTTTTACCCGCATCATCGCTGCGGTAAACTTCCGCTCCGGTAACTTCCGTATCAAATAAGTCATCGTTTCCGTTATGCGTGAAAAGGAAAATATCTTTCACCTCAAAAGCTCCTTTTTGCAAATCCTCTTTGAGTTGTTTAGCGTTGTATTTTTCGGGAAAACTTTCGTCGTTTAAGTATTCATTCAAGGCATCGTCCGACAAAGCTAGGAAGTCATCTTTAGTGATGTCTTTCATTTTATCTTTTGTCAATTTCGAGGCTTCTTCTTCCTTTTTCTTTTTATCGGGGCGTTTCGCCTGATTATCAATAATGGCGTAAACAATGTTCGGGTTTTTCGGAAAAACGGCTAATCCAATCCGACCATTTCCTTTGCCTTGCGGGAAACCACTTTTTTTATCAGAAATAAGTTTCCAATTATCCCCGCCGTCGGTTGATTTATAAATACCTGATTCTTCGCCACTTTCTACGAAATTCCACGCCGAGCGTTCCCGGTGCCACATGGAAGCGTACAACTCTTTCGGATTTTTGGGATTAATCGTTAGGTCAATTGCTCCAGTATTTTCGTTCAAAAATAAGGTCTTCTTCCACGACTTTCCGCCGTCGGTAGTTTTGTAGACTCCTCGCTCGGCGTTGGATGAATACAGATGTCCAATTGCCGAAACCCACGCTACATTCGGATTGGTTGGGTGCAACGCGACGCGACCAATATGATGCGTGTCTTCCAAACCCAAATGTTGCCAGTTTTTACCACCGTCGGTGCTTTTGTACATTCCGACTCCGGCGTAAGATGAACGGCTGGAATTATTTTCTCCCGTACCTACCCAAACGATATTATTTTTCCAGTCAACGGCAATATCACCGATGGTCATCACGGCTTCGTTGTCAAAAATTGGCTCGAAAGATTGTCCGTTATTGTTGGTTTTCCACAAACCACCCGAAGCATACGCCACGTAAAACTCAGCAGGATTATCGGGGTTTCCCTCCAAATCTACTACCCGACCGCTCATCGTAGTCGGCCCAACATTACGGAAGTTGAGGTTATTTACTAAAGATTTTTCGTTTAGTACTTTTCGCTGCTCAAATCCTTTCATCCGATCAGCAGAAGAAGTAGGAGTTATCGCTAGTGGTTGAGCGAATGCAACACTAGAAATAAGGATTAAAGTGAATAGAAGGAGTATATTTTTCCTCATGGGAGTTGGATGATGGATTTGTGAGCACACAAATTTAACGGATTCGGCGAATTAACGCAGACTTTTTAGACGGAAACCTCTATATGAGAGACGAAAAAGCTACTTCGTTGCGGAAGTAGCTTTTTCATTGACTATTTTCAAAATTATAAAGTAACCGTTTCTACGTGTAGCCGTCAGAGCAACGATCGCCCTCCGAGGAGGAGATTTCTCCAAGCATCCAAAAACAAACATCTAAATTTTATTTCCTGACAATCACAAATTCCACTCTACGGTTTTGGGCTTGTCCTTTGGGATTTGCGTTGGAAGCAATCGGGCGGCTTTCTCCAAAACCTACGCTACGAACTTGATTTGCTTCGATACGTTTACTCAATAAATAACTTCGCACAGCATCAGCTCGAGCTTGAGATAATTTAAGGTTAGCTTCCTCGCCACCGACATCATCTGTATGTCCCTGAATTTCGATTACTAAAGTAATTCGCTCTGCTAATTCTCCAGCAATACGATCGAGTTCAGGAAAAGAATCGTCGGTTAACGTAGCTTTTCCAAATTGGAAGAAAATATTATTCAACGCCACAGTTTCCCCAACAATAATTGGCACCATTTTCAGTTCCTGACCCGTTACTTCTTTGTATTGTTTTATTTCGGTCAAATCTACACTCCGACCCACGGCGATAAAGTCTTTAGCCACCGCACGAACGCTGTATTTACTTCCGTAAGGCAACACGATTTTATACTCACCAGTTTGTGGATTGGTGTAGGCTACGCCCGCTTCTTCACCATCAGGAAGGGTTTCGTAAATAATTTTTGCGTCAAGTGGTTTACCCGTTTTTTGATCAATTACTTTTCCACTAAGCATCACAACGGGCATGGGGGCAGTTAATGAAGGTAAAATAGTCATTTTATCTCCGACTGGCTTACCTGTTTCAGCACCTTCCTCCGTGGGCTCAGCAATGGAAGCAATGGTTTGATCAGCGGACTGCGGTTGGTCCTCGTAAAGTTTAAACCGAACGATATCGCCCATTCCGATGGATTCTTTCTTCGTTGCCATGTAAGCGTATTGCCCATTAGCAGCAATGGAATAATAGTAATCATCTTCATCGCTGTTTATAACTGAACCAAGGTTCTGTGGTTCTGTCCACGAGTTCCAAAAGCGGTTTTTGCGTTTCGTTACCCAAATATCTAAGCCACCCTGTCCGCCGCTGCGATCACTGGCAAAGTAAAGCGTTTGATTATCCGAAGCCAAAAAGGGGGTGGTTTCAACACCCGAAGTATTCACGTCCGAACCCAGATTTTCGGGCTTACTCCATTCGCCTTTTTTATCCATGAAGCTGAGGTAAATATCATCTTTATTACTTTTTTTCTTGTCGCTGAACGCCATCATCATGACTTTACCATTATTGCTCAAATAAGCAGAAAGGTAATAGCCTTTACACATCGACTCCAGTTTTGGAATATCTATTTGCTCAGGTTGTGACCACCCCCGTTCGGTCTTTTTACACATCGAAATACCTACTTCGTTCTGCTTTCGCCCGCGATTATAAGCTCCCCGAATAAGCAATGTGTTGCCGTCAGGAGTAATGCTAAAAATATCGTTATAGCGGTCCTTATTGATGTTATTGGGCATTCGGCGGGCAATGTCCCAACGGCTGTTTCGGTACTCAGTGTACCAAACATCGTTACTGCCATCTTTTCCAAAACTATTAGTTGGATGACTCACCCGTACGAAGTACAACGTACTCGCATCGGGGGCAATTAACGGATGAATTTCATTGTATTCGGTATTCACCGCCGAGCCAAGTTTTTCAAGTTTTTGGCTGAACGCAACCGCAAAGGTTAGGGAAAGTAAACACGTTAGGGTAATAATAAATCTGTCTATCTTCATCAAGTATAATGTATCGTTCTGTCAAAAGAAACGAAAATAAACCTTTCAACCTTATATCAAAACAAAATTTGTGGAATAAGAGTATGTTTTGGATTTATAGTTTATTGACAATAAAGGAGATAAAGGCTATTTGTAACATCGCTTCTGCCGATAATATTGTTTTTTCTACATCCCGGAACAACCTCCGCCTGAAATTGAGCCATCC
>Ga0222709_1000031_pt1 | contig 67334 bp, 63 predicted proteins | sample AntAcemetage1692_FD_179822 | JGI IMG/M metagenome (GOLD analysis project Ga0222709, IMG submission 179822) | Saline water microbial communities from Ace Lake, Antarctica - #1692 | ecosystem: Environmental > Aquatic > Non-marine Saline and Alkaline > Saline | place: Antarctica: Ace Lake...
TGATGCGCTCAAATTTAAGGACAGACCCTATGTGAGGAAGTCAAAAGTTGTGACCCAATTGTAAAAACAATTAGCGTAACTAGTTGTATTACATAATATTGTCTAATTCGATTTTCAAGTTGGGTTAGGAATTGAAGACAACAGGATTTGTTAATCTCCTGTAAGTGAAAAAATCAGCATATCGGATAATATAACTGCCCAAAATTATTCCAGTAACCTAATTTATTTAATATGGAAGAGATCCACCAAGGCCGATTAGGCTATTGGATGGAGACCCAAGCAGTTATTTACGTTGATCTGCGGTGGTTACCGTCCCGATCAACACTATAGTGATTTCACTTTTAACTGATAAAAGAGTGGATATATGTGAAGAATCATTTGATTATTCACAGTTATGCCACCAGTCTAATTTTCTTTGCTTAACTGGCAGGTAGGCCCGCCACAGCGAGGCAAGCTGTTGACGTTCTGATAGCTATCGGAAGAAACAGCAGTGATGCTAGTTTTTACTATATGTTAAGCTACTTTTTGATTTTTACTGGTGCCACCGCGGATATACACAAAGAATTATTTTAGTGTTAAGCCATTTTGTTATAGTGAGTGGAAATTAGCTTCCAGCCGTTTTCTCTTTTTATCCATACATCCAAGAAATTCATATTTGCAGATCGTATCTCCCCCGCTTTGGAAAAAACAAACTCTCCCTCACCATGAACAACTGCTGAAGTTCCATAAACTCGGGCAATAGTATTCTGGAAATTGAAATCTTTGAGAATACAGCTTTGAGCGCTCATTTTTTTGATCAACTCTTTTTTGGTATTTATTTTACCTTCGGAATTGACTGAAAGACCTTGATCATCAAATAGTTGAGAAAGTTGATCGAGATCAAGTGTTATCCAGGTTTGAAATTTTTTTCGGGTAAGGTCTATCAGACCGGATTCAGTTAGCATAAGCAATAATAAGTAGGGTGATAATCAACGGGTGGGGTGACAATCAACGCATGAACTGAACATATAACAAATCTTAGACCGAAAGAGAAAAATGATCCAGCATGGACTGGAAAGGCTTTAAATAAACTGACTCTATCCCAAAATGTATGTGAATGAATTTTTGGGCCGATTAGAATTTAATATCATTTTTGAACACAACCATAAATTAAATCTAAGGTTTAAGATGAGTTCCCAGTCTCATATTGGCATGGTCTATTTTTTAGTTACCGCGTTTACCGCCAGAAATACTGATTTCATGACCGCATCGTCAGCTAGAAAGGAGTGCTCGTTTTTAGTGTATTTTCTGATCTTTCCATTCAGATTTTCGATGATGGTTGTGGTATAAATAATCTTTCTGATTTCAGGGGGGAATGCCAAGAAAGCTATTAATTGCTCCCAGTTGTTACGCCAGCTGCTGATTGCATAGCCATATTTCTTGCCCCAGACTTGCTTCCAAGTGATCCAAAGCAAGCGCTGAGGACTCGCTGTTGAGTGGACTATAGATTGCTTTCATACCTGCTGCAAATACCTTTCGCCCTTTCCATACCACATAAGGGTAAAAATTTCTGATCTGATGGACTATGCAGATTTGCTTTTTGGATTCAGGAAATACCGAACGTATCGGCTCAGCAAAACCTTTTAAGTTATCCCTTGATGTGATCAGAATATCCGACACTCCCCTTGTTCTCAAATCGGTCAAGACACCTAGCCAGAAGGCTGCGGATTCGTTCTTTTCCAGTCAGAGTATCAGAACTTCCATTTTACAGTCGGTGCAAAGGCCAATGCGGCGTAAACGGTTTTATTGATTACTCTGGAGTTGTCTCTTATTTCGAAGCTGATGCTGTCCATCCAGACGATGCAATACACCTACTCCAACGGTTTGTTTTGCCACAAGGCAATGTCTTGTGAAACATGCTCGGTGATTCTGGATATAGCTGATAGGTATAGCTCAAAATTGTAACGTTCACGGATCTGCGCTTTGATAATCACTTACACTCATCACTTTGGTATACAGCAATGCTGTGCGCTACTCCCTGAGTCAGATTTTTTCGATCAGGTACCAGCACTGGGAAAGGAAGAATTCATACCACTTGGCACTTGAATCTGGGACATGCCAAACTATTTTTTTTGATCTTTTTCTTGCTGTGAGCAGTCCGAACATTGTCACCGGTAGCGTCCTGATGCTTATCATATTCCAGATGGGAATCGAGTTCCCCTTCCAGAATCTGCCCGATGCCTCGTTTATGGATTTGACTGAGAAAAAAGTATAACTCTTCACCTGTTTTGAACTGTTTGAGGAGTTTCTTGATCCATACGTCTTCTTTTTTCATAACTTTGGATATGTAAAGTTGGTCCGAAAAGTTAATTCTGTAATTTTTTCAGGTCTGTGAATGGGCCAAAAAATTTCAGAATAACTTACCTACACTTACACGCTAAATGGAATACGCTGTTAATTAGATCATAGAAGCGCGATTTACGAATAATTCGACCGTTGACTTACCAACACATTAGTTGCTGAAAAGAGTTCTTTTTTTAGTATTTGAATACTTTAAGAACCAATTCCACTTCAATTGCTGTTCTGCTGCGAACTGTAACCTAATGGACCTTGAATCCATTACTTATTACAAACTATGAAAACAAAGAAAAGAGTTGTCGTCGGCCTTTCAGGCGGCGTTGACAGTTCGGTGGCCGCTCACCTACTCCTCGAGCAAGGCTATGAAGTCATCGGGATGTTTATGAAAAACTGGCACGATGAATCCGTCACCATTTCCAATGATTGTCCTTGGATGGAAGATTCAACCGATGCGATGCTGGTTGCGGAGAAATTAGGAATCCCTTTCCAAGCTATTGACCTCAGTGTAGAATACAAGGATCGCATCGTCGATTACATGTTTGCTGAGTACAAAGCTGGACGAACTCCCAATCCGGACATCCTGTGCAACCGAGAAATCAAATTTGATATTTTCTTAAAAGCTGCCGAAAAGCTCAAAGCTGATTTTGTGGCTACAGGTCATTACTGCCAAAAAGGCGAACTGGAAGTTGACGGTCAGCCAGTTTACCAATTGCTTGCCGGCGCAGATTCCAATAAAGATCAAAGCTATTTTCTCTGCCAACTGAACCAAGGTCAATTGGCAAAGGCACTCTTCCCTATTGGTCATCTGCAAAAGCCTGAAGTTCGAGAAATTGCCAAAAGTTTAGATCTGATTACCGCAGACAAAAAAGACAGTCAGGGACTTTGCTTTATCGGAAAAGTTCGAATTCCAGAATTCCTTCAGCAGCAATTAAAGCCCAAAAAAGGAAATATTGTCGTAATTCCCGAGGATTTGAAAATCTATCAACATGCACAGATTCCAGCAGGAATTGAGCCAGAGCATTATGATCAAGATATTTTGGATGCCTTGGCCTTACCTATTCACTATACGGCGGATCAGGGAAAAGTCCTTGCTGAGCACAGTGGCGCACATTATTTTACCGTAGGTCAGCGTAAAGGCTTGCATGTTGGGGGCACGGGAAAGCCATTATTTGTAATCAGCACGGATACTGAATCAAATGTGATTTATACCGGCTTAGGCGAGGACCATCCGGGATTGCTTCGTACTGCGCTTTTTGTGAAAAATGAGGAAATTCATTGGATACGGGAAGATTTGAAATTGGCTTCCGGTCAAAGTGCACGTTACCAATCCCGCATTCGCTATCGCCAACCGCTAAGCGGAGCTACCTTGATCCAAAAGGAAAATGGACTCTACGTACTTTTTGACCAAGCTCAAAAAGGCATTGCTTCCGGACAGTTTGTGGCATGGTATAGTGGTGAGGAATGCATCGGTTCCGGCACCATATTTTAATATTTGAGATTTACGAATTACGATTTATTAGGCCATTTCAGTCTGGAAGCTTAAATTAAACTAATAAGGGCTTTTTTTTTATTTTAAATTTTCAACTCAACAATTTTAAATTCATTGTGCTTGAAATTCTCTACGAAGACGAAAATCTAATTGCCATTAATAAGCCTTCGGGAATACTGGTACATCGTACGCCCATTGCTCCGGAAGAAACTATTTTTGCCCTACAGCTCCTTCGGGATCAGATTGGTCAGTGGGTTTCTCCTGTTCACCGATTAGATCGACCTACTAGCGGAGTATTACTTTTTTCTAAGCGAAAAGAAATTCTTCCTTTGCTGAAAGAGCAGTTTATGGAACGAACAGTGGAAAAAACCTATCTGGCTGTGGTCAGAGGAATTCCTGAAATCAAAGAAGCGCTAATCGATTATCCCTTGACCACAGAGCGATCCAATAAAAAGCAAGAAGCTCGAACGACTTACAAAGTCCTGCATGAAGCAGAAATACCCTTCAACACAACCGGCAGATATCCGACTAGTCGCTACGCACTATTGGAATTGAAACCAGAAACTGGGCGAACACATCAGATTCGGAGACATTTGGCACATTTGAGACACTATATCTTAGGGGACAAAGCGCATGGGGATAACAGGCAGAATCAGTTTTTTGAAAAGCAGTTCGGCTTACAAAACTTGCTGCTCCATGCTCAAACCTTGGTCATTACCCTTCCCGATACTTCAAAGACCCTTTCGATTCAGGCTGAAATTCCTCCGCATTTTAAAAAAATCTGTATAGAATTGGGCTGGAATCAGGTCCTCTAGTTCGGATTGTAAGTCTTTTGGCAAAAAAAATTACTTTAGCTTTGTAAATGAAATTTATGAAAAAATCACTGCTATACCTTGGCCTTATTGCATTGGCTACGACTTCATCTTTTGCGCAGCAAAAAAAAGTGGAGAAAAAATTTGATAAAAAGGGAGCTATAGCTGCCCTTACTTATTTGACTTCTGACGAATTGATGGGCAGAGATCCGATTCGTCCGGAAATCTCCCTTGCTTACGATTTTATTGCGGAGCAGCTGAAGGAATTTGGTGCAAAGCCAGTTCCGGGAGCTGATGGCTACTTCCAAAATATACCTTTTATGATGTCGGCACCTCCGACAAAGGGAGAGATCAGATTAGGCGATTCAGTTTATATTCAGGGTAAAAATATGCTCGTGATCAACGGCAATTCAATTTCCGGACAATATGAACTAGTCGAGGTTGGATATGGCTTAGAAACTGATCTAGAAGGAAAAGATCTGAAAGGAAAAATCCTGGTTACCAATATAGGCGCGCCGAATCGAATGAGTCCAGCCGATCTTTTCAGCCTAGGTGCGGAAAAGGCAAAGCTTGCAGAGGCTGCAGGAGCAATTGGTGTTATTGAGCGATTCAATATTCCATCCATCCCTTGGCCTTTGATATCAAATTATTTGAACCGTACCCAACTGGTTGTCGATAATGGCGAATCGAGCAAAATGCCATACATCTGGTTAGAAGATGTGAAAAACACCATCAAAAATCAGATGACAGGAGGAAAAGCATTTGCTGAACTTGCTATTGAAGGTAAAAATAACAAAGCGATTGAAGGTAAAAATGTATTGGCTTGGATTGAAGGCACTGATAAAGCACTCAAGAATGAATACGTAATGCTTTCTGCGCATTATGATCATGTGGGTGTAGGCAAGCCTGATGCTGAAGGAGATTCGATTTACAATGGAACTCGCGATAATGCCGTAGGAACTGTTGCTGTCATGAATGCTGCCAAATACTTTGCTGCTAATCCTCCAAAACGATCTGTTTTGATTGCACTTTGGACTGCTGAGGAAAAAGGACTTTTGGGTTCAGCCTATTTCGCAGAGAATCCACTTGTTCCATTGGATCAGATCATCTACAATCTTAACATTGATGGTGCGGGCTACAATGATACTTCGGTGATCACCGTAATTGGCCTTGGCAGAACTACTGCCGATGACTTAGTAAGTGAAGCAGTTACAGCGTTTGGCTTAAAAGCCATCGCAGATCCAGCACCTGAGCAGGGGTTATATGATCGCTCTGACAATGTGAACTTTGCCAAAAAAGGCATCCCTGCTCCTACCTTTAGCCTTGGCTTTACCGCTTTTGACGATGAGATCAACAAGTATTACCACAAAGCCGGCGACCACATGGATTCTATGGATATGGATTATGTGACCCTTTACTGGAAATCTTTCATCCTAGCTGCAGAGAAAATAGGAAATGCCGCGATAAAGCCTGTTTGGATCCAAGGTGATAAATACGAGGAGGCAGGTAAAAAATTATATGAAATACAGTAGGCTGGAATAACTGCAACCTGAACAAAAAGCAAAAACCTGGCTCTCTTGAGATCCAGGTTTTTTTGATTCTATCTTACGGTAAAGATTTAATAAGTAAAGTCAGTATTGGATTGGAATGCATTGATGACGGTTTTGATCACATTCACTTGGATTTATTACAGATCGTGCCGTTGGTACTCTGTTTATTTCGAATAACTCGAAACCCAGAATTTCATTCTGGGCTAATACCGATTGTGCCTTCAGCACACAACGAAATCCGTATCCCAATAACGGTTTTAGCAATTTCAGAGCATTTGGATTATGCGATATTGCCAAAGGCAATTCCTGTAAAAGCCCTGAATACAGCGAAGCGAAATTCAGGGCTTTTTGATATTGATGTTTGATGATGAGTGTCAAAGGCTTGATAAGTATTACAGAATAAAGCAAAAATTGAAGATCAACCGTGAGTTGTTACACACAAAGTTTTGTCCCTCAGCGTAGTCTAAAGTTCGTGATGACTGGGTGTGATTATATTACTTCAATGGCTCTTTTAAAATATAGTAAATGGTCTTGATGCCATCAAAATAATTTCCAAGCCTTATATTTTCATTAGGGCTATGTTGGTTATTATCCCTATTCACCGTGGGAACAGTTACTGCCGGAACGCCTAATTCTGTAACAAAAGGAGAAATAGGTATGCTTCCTCCAGATGTTCTTTGTTTAATTGGATCTTCTTCGAAGGCATTTTTGAGTGCATTATCAAGCCAGATACCAACTTCTGAGTCAAAGTCTGTTCGATACGCTAAGTAGGAAATCTCAGAATCTATTTGAATGATCTTAGTGAACTTTGCCCGCTCCTCTTTTGTGGGCTCCTCTTTTACTACATGATATCCTTGATCAACAATGTGTTTAGTCACTAAGTCAATCAGTACTACTGGATCACTTTCTCTTACTAATCTGATATCTATTTCTGCCGTAGCAGATGAAGGTACGATAGTTCTCACCTCGGAACCTACCCACCCAGATGACAATCCTCTAATATTCAAAGAAGGATATTGAATACTCTCCTGATAGGTACTTGCAACCTGATCTGAAGTAGCAATTCCCATTTTGTAATTAATTTCTTTTTCATCGTCAGGAACGGACATCAGAATTTCTTTTACTTCATCCGAAATCGTTATACCATCATAAAAACCAGGAATCACAACTATACCTTGATCATCTTTCATTGAGGATAATAGCTGAGACATTCTTAATGCCGGATTAGGAATGTAATTACCGTAATGCCCGCTATGCTGAGGAAAATAAGAACCGAAGACTTTTAATGTTATTGTCGAAATACCTCTTGCTCCGAAAGTCAAGGTAGGTTTATTGGTACCATGCCTTGGCCCATCAAAGATGATCAACATATCCGCTGCCAATTCCTTGTTATACTGCTTTACTGCTTTTGGAAGATTTGGAGAACCTAGCTCTTCCTCGAAATCCATAATTACTTTGATATTGAAGTTAGGCAGGAATGCCTCATCATTTATCATATCTGTAGCAGTCAAAAACATGTTGACTGCTCCCTTAGAATCTGAAGTGGACCTTGCAAATATTCTCCATTCTGGATCCGGATTTGGCTTTTGAAGGTTGTCCCATGAAATTTCTTCCCATTCTCCATCAGTAGCTCTTGTCTTTAGCACTGCTTCGTAAGGATTTTTCTGAAACCAATATTTAGGATCTACAGGTTGACCGTCTACCTGCAAATAAACCAAAACAGTTTTGTTGGCATTTTTCCCACCTCTTTCCGCTAACAGAAGCGGAGCTCCCGTAGTCAGTAGACGCTGAGTTTTAAAACCTCTTTCGGTGAATTCACTCTCGCACCACAGCACATTTTTCTCCGTGTCATCTGGAAAGTGAGCATCATTGGGAATTGACAATAACTCCTTTAATTGAGGGAGGGATTTCTGTCCATAATCCACAAACATCTGATCCTTATTTGTTTGACCATAAATTGGATTAAATAGGGCAGTTATACAGCCAAGAAGTAAAACTAGAGGAGTGCAAAATCGCATAACTTATTATTTTTTATTAGAATCGGAAATTAGACTACAAAATTCGAGAATCCTAGATTGGTATTCGGAAATTGTTTTTCGGCGGGAAGAAATCCAGCATCTAAACTAACACAAGCGTACAAAACAAGAATGCCTAAATGGAAATAAATACCATGTTGGATCAGCCCCGCTCGGCGTAGTCAAAGGTTCGTGGTAACTCTGGATGCAACTACACCCCAAATATTGGTATCATCCTTGAAAGCTATCAGGATATAATTAGTTTAACCAGTCTCTTCACCAGTAATCCACTTCAATTAAGCCTTTTAATCCTGAATAATTCCTAGCACCTGAATAAAGGAAATCTTCGGACTTCTTAACAATGCCAGCCCTCACTGGATTTTCATGAATATAGTTCATCCGGCTCTCGAGCATCTGCGGTCGGAGAATGAATTAATCATGGTTTTGATCATATCCACTCAAATTTATTACAGATCGTGCCCTTGGCACTCTGTTTATTTCCAATAATTTAAAACCCAGAATTTCATTCTGGGCTGATACCGATTGTGCCTTCAGCACAAAACGAAATCCGTATCCCAATCACGATTTTAGCAATTTCAGAGCATTCGGACTCTGCGATATTGCCAAAGGCAATTCCTGTAAAAGCCCTGAATACAGCGAAGCGAAATTCAGGGCTTTGTCAGATAGATATAGGAACAAGAGTGCCAAAGGCAGGATCTGTATTACAGAATAAAGCAAAAATTGAAAATCGATTGTGAGTTGTTTCACACAATTTTTCCAGCTCGGAGTAGCCAAGAGTTCGTGGTAACTGGGTGTAAGTACAGTACCCGGATACAACTACACCCCAAATATCAGTATCATCCTCGATAACAATCGAAACTCAACTGATTTACCAAATGCCTCTTACTCAACTTACAAAAATCTACCTGATCAGGGTGAAAGTCCCTCGTTTATCTACTACTTCTATTTTTTCCTCCAAGGGGAAAATATACCTCATGAGATAAGAATACGTCCCTGTTGGAACTGCGTCGCCTCCGACTAATCCATCCCAACCAGAATTACCACTATAAATCAATTGCCCCCAGCGGTTGTAGATCCACAACTCAAAATTGATCTCACAGTTGGATACGCCTTTATATAACGCTTTATTCTGTGGGTTGAATCCAGTGGGCATTCTCACTTCTGGCGACTTTTCGAGTACTTCTCCTGACCCTAAGCTTACACATCCTGTGATGTCAGTAACAGCTACATTGTAATTTCCTTTGGGTACTCCAAGCAACTGGCCCCCAATAGTTGATTGATTTTCCCAGCCATATACATAAGGTCCAACCCCGCCTGCAGGGAATGCAAACAATTCCCCATTACTTCCTCCGGGACAAGCAAACTTCCCCAATCTTACATCCACTTCCAAAGGTGCAGGAGAGCTGATTTCAAAAGCCACAGGGATTTTGCAGCCATTTGAATCCGTCACTTCCCAAGTATATTTCCCAGAAGGAATATCAGTAAGTAGAATAGAACCATTGAAGGAATTAGGCCCATTATAATCAATGGAATACGGAGATATACCTCCTGAAATAGTCAGAGACACGCTTCCATCTGGTTTTCCGTAACAGGATACGCCTTTTGGCTCTACGTTACTGAGGCTAAGAAGGCTTGGTTCAATGATTTCTATTTCCTTAATTTCTCTGACGCAACCAAGTTGATCCGTGATTTTCACGCTGTATTTTCCTACGGAAAGGTTTTTGGCAGAGCCTGTTTTCAGGCTAGAATCATGCTCCCATTCATACACAAATGGGGCTTCTCCACCAGTAACTTGTACTGCTATTTCGCCCGTTTTTTCACCGAAGCAAAGTACAGGTAGTACTTTCTCTAAAGTCATCTCAAATTCCTTTGCAACTTTAACTGAAATTATCGGTGCTTTTCCTTCGCATTCCGTATCCAGTAAACTATAGGCGCTATATTCTACTGTTCCAGTCACTCCTGGCTGATCCCAACTGATTTCAATTTCAGAACTGCCTTGACCAGAAAGAAATGTCCCTCTGGTAATTACCCAATCGTAGCCACGGCTTGAGATCGCATTTGGAACTGAGTAACGATGCGATACAGTGGGATCAAAGCAAACATCAAGATTCCCTAATGCCACCGAAACTTCAATTTCTTGGTTGATGACCACCATTAGGTCAACCGGAATTCCCGGACAACCACTTTGGGTATATGGAGTGACTCTCAAAAATGCATCAGGATTAGCAGCCCCCCACTTTACCATAACTGAATCCGAGAATTCTTGGATAATTTGACCACCGGATATTTCAAATTTGACGGTGGCAACACTTTCCATATTTTCAAGTCGATACATTACCTCTTCGACCTCAGGACAAACCGAAGTTTCCCCTACAAATTCCAACTTGGGCTCAAGCACTACGACTTCAAAAGTTATTTCCTCAGATTCATCGCAGGAATTGGGACTGATTGCGGCATTAACCACAACCTCATAGATTCCTGGCGTGGTATAGGTATGGAGCGGTTGCTGTCCGGTTTTAGTAGGGGTGCCATCTCCAAAATCCCAGACAAAGTAGATGTAGTCTGGATTTTCAGGCTTAATTTCCCAAAGCCCTTCCGAATTAAGGCAGGCCACTTTTTCCCCCTCAATATCAAAACTGTACGAGGCTTCTGTAATGAAATTGAAATTATCCAAAGCTGCACCCGCTGCATATCCATAAGATTCAATTTCTCCAAATCCATAAACATAAGCCGTGAATCCATCCGGATTTTCAAGACGGTGAATTCCCTGCGAAATCGGAATTCGAGCAATCGAAAAATTAGGATCTCCTGAAAGTGAAGAAAAACTTCCTCCAACATTTTGGCCATCTAGAATTGTTTTGCTCTCAGAGCCTTTCCTGACGACAAGATTTACATAATGATTGGTGATGGCAGGTAAGGCCATTGCATTGAAACTGATTCGTTTTAAAAGTTGCTCTACCGGGCTATAGGTAATCATGAACGGATCACCATTTCTGGCTTCTGGGGAACCTGGCCGGTTACAGTCCATACTTTTGGAAAAAACAGTAACAGAGGCAGGTTTTGAAGTGACTATTTTTGCTGATTCATCTTCGCCAAACTGAATAGATATCCATTCAGCCTGATTCAATATTCCTCTGGAAGTGCTGTTGACAAAGACTTCAGTGCCATCTTCAGCGGCAAGAACTTTGACCAATTCACCAGATGATCGCCCCTCTAAAGCTACGTGTACAAAGGAAGATCCCCAGGTATTTACCGGATAAGCCTGTTGGAATAAGTGATCATTAGCTCCTCCGCAACTGCCCACTCGCGTCCACTTATTACCTCCAAAAACCGCAATTTTTTTGCAATCATCTGCATTTGCTCCCACTACCCGAACTCTGGATCCAGTTAGGTCTTCTTTAGCTTTGATTTGATAGCTTTGCCCTCGATTTAGGATAATAGTAGAAGGAACTTTAGCAATATTTCCACTCAAGGTCCCAACAGAAGTAGTGATTTCTATTTGGGTATTATCCTCTGTAGCAACCACCAAAAGTATACTTTCGTTATTGCTTCCATTATTCCAAAATTCATAATGAGAGGTGATATAATGATCTTTTCCAAGTGCCGCCACAGGCAAAACTACCGTTCCATCAGCACTTAGAGAGCGCTCATTGAAAGCATGTACGGCAATTTTACCGGTAGATATAATGTGTATCCCTTTGTTTTCAATTACACCCGTCGTCCTGTGCAGAAGATCTTGAGTCAATGAAGGCATCCTGAAGGTAAATTGTTGCCCTGCAGCAAGGGAAAAAGTGGCGCTTAATCCTAGGTGCTCTATTACTCCGGTTGCATTTTCATCGGCCGAAATTACGATTACTGCAAAATCAGGATTTCCTGAGTTATTACCATTTGGCAAAGCGCGATTGTTTTCCATAAAACCCACCCAAAACTCTTTACCCATTGTCGAAAGCTGAGCTTTTGCAGGATTGCTAATAATTAGCAATAAGAGAACAGAGATAAGTGCTGGTCCACAGGACCGCCATCTGAAGTAGGCCATAATAATTTCTCGAATATATAAATCCTTTAATATCTTTTTTTGAGAATTGTGATGGAACATTCGAGAGTTGGTCTGTGCTGTATCATCGACGCTCGGCATAGTCAAAAGTTTGTGGTGACTGGTTGAGATCCGTTTTTATTTAAAGGTGTGGTTGAATCTGTACCAACGTAAGGATTACATATTGTACAAACCTTATTGAAAACGTAAATCTCGAATTTATTACAGATCGTGCCCTTGGCACTCTGCCCATTTCAACCAACTTAAAACCCAGAATTTCATTCTGGGCTAATACCGGTTGTGCCTTCAGCACAAAACCAAAACCCGATCCCAATTATGATTTTAGCAATTTCAGAGTATTCGTATTCTGCGATATTGCCAAAGGCAATTCCTGTAAAAGCCCTGAATACAGCGATGCGAAATTCAGGGTATTGTAAGATGGATTCAGGAATAAGAGTGCCAAAGGCACTACCAGTAGTAAAGAACGAAGCAAGAAATAATTTATCAATTGTGGGCTATTTTACAAAACGAAAACCCGGTACCAATTACGATTGTAGTAACTTAAGAGCATTCGGACTCTGCGATATTGCCAAAGGCAATTCCTGTAAAAGCCCTGAATACAGCGAAGCGAAATTCAGGGTTTTGTCAGATAGATACAGGAATAAGAGTGCCAAAGGCACTACCAGTAGTAAAGAATGAAGCAAGAAATAATTTATCAATTGTGGGCTATTTTACATAATGAAAGCCCACGCCCGTCGCAGTCAAAAGTTCATAATAACTGAGTGGAATCCATACCACAGTCGGATGTAATTCCAAAGTCATATCCTTACCATCCTCGATAACAATCGTGATGTAATTGATTAAATATCCTAAATCGTTTACTGATTCTCTCTTATTGAATTGCTCCAAAATGCTATCGAAGTCCGTTTTTACAGGGATGCTTAGTTGTGCCTCTCCCAACGCAAAGATTACGCCTAGTACAAACCTTATTGAAAACGTAAATCTCGAATTTATTACAGATCGTGCCCTTGGCACTCTGTTTATTTCAAATAATTTAAAACCCAGAATTTCATTCTGGGCTAATACTGGTTGTGCCTTCAGCACAAAACCAAAACCCGATCCTAATCACGATTTTAGCAACTTCAGAGCATTCGGACTCTGCGATATTGCCAAAGGCAATTCCTGTAAAAGCCTTGAATACAGCGAAGCGAAATTCAGGGTTTTGTCAGATAGATGCATTAATAAGAGTGCCAAAGGCACGACCAGTAGTAAAGAACATAGCAAGAAATAATTTATTAATTGTGGGTTGTTTCACAAAATGAAAGCCCGGTTCCAATTAGGACCTTATCAATTTCGCAACAATCGTATTCTGCGATATTGCCAAAGGAAATTCCTGTAAAAACCATGAATACAAGGAAGATAGATTCAAGGTTTGGTGAAATTGATGTTTAATCATGAGTACCAAAGGAACATTCTGTATTGGGGAACATAGCAAAAGCAGCTAATCAACAGTGGATCATTTAGCAAAAATTTCAAGAGCAAAGCTATTTTTTATTCCTCTAATTAGATTTCTTAGTTCCAAATTCTGGATTCTAAATACTTGACACTAGTGATCAATACTACCAAACTTCACATCGTCCAATGATTTCTTGGCTCCTGACTCTTGATTCTAAAATCTCAATACTAACATCTAAATACCAGATGCTAAAAACTATCCAAACAGCATCCCCGCTATCGTGGCAGTCATCAGACAAGCTAATGAAGCTGCAAGTAGCGCACGAAGCCCTAACCTACTCAAGTTGCCCTGCTGATTGGGAGCGATGATACTGATCCCACCCAATTGAATGGCAATCGAACTGAAATTGGAAAATCCACAAAGCGCATAAGTTGCAATTACAATGGACTTGGGACTCAAGGTGCCCATTTCTTTCATTTCGGAAAGGCTTAGGTAAGCTACAAACTCATTGATCACGGTCTTTTGTCCCAATAAACTTCCGATCTGAAGCGTATCAGCCCACTCCACTCCGATCACCCAAGCAAAAATCCGGAATACTTGTCCAAATAAATATTCCAAGGAAAATCCTTTAAACTGACCTCCCGTACTGTTTATTACAAACTCATTTAAACCTGTCCAATCACCCACAATTCCCATCAAAAGGTAATTGAGAGCAGCAATCACCGCTATAAAAGCTAAAAGCATTGCACCTACGTTCAATGCCAATTTCAGACCTTCGGAAGCCCCTATTGACATGGCATCGATGAGGTTGACACCCATGGCTTCCTCATTTACTTCAAGTTCTCCCTTTACTCTTTCCTTTTCTGTCTCAGGAATAAACATCTTGGACATCACAATCGCTGCTGGAGCATTCATAATACTAGCTCCTAAAAGGTAAGCAGCGAATTTACTTTGCTCTTCTAAACTATCACCACCCAAGAAGGCCACATACCCTGCAAGCACTCCCCCGGCAATTGTCGCCATTCCCCCAGTCATCAAGCACATCAGCTCGGACTTACTCATGTTTGGGATAAATGGACGAACCAACAGTGGCGCTTCTGTCTGTCCTAGAAAGATATTCCCAGCTGCTGAAAGGCTTTCGGGTCCAGAAAGGCGCATTGTTCGTGACATAACCCAGGCGATACTATAGACTACTTTTTGAAGAATGCCCAAATAATACAAACCGGCGGATACCGTGGAAAAGAAAATAATAGTAGGCAAAACCTGGAAAGCAAAAATAAATCCGAATCCATCGCCTGCCAAATCCCCAAAAATAAATGTCGCCCCATCCTTGCTAAAGCTCAGAAACTTCACAAAACCTTCACTGAGATACCCAAATCCAACTGCTACGATCGGAACTTTGGTGATTAAGAACCCAAAAACCAGCTGAAGTAAGATCCCTATTCCAACTAGTCTCCAATCAATTTTCTTTTTGTCACTTGAAAAAATAAATGCGATCAGTACGATCACTATTAACCCAAATACACCTCTTAAATAATCCATTAAATTCGACTGATTTACTAAGGCCTAAAATTAAGAAATAGGACCCATAAAAAAAGCCCGATTTTCATCGGGCCCATATTTGTTTAATTCCGTTTGTTTATTTCGTCTCTAATTCGCGCAGCACGCTCATAATCTTCATTTCCGAGGGCTTTATCAAGCATTTGATTCAGCTTATCCAAGCTGAAGTCTTTCAAGGATGGCTCTTTCTTAGTGACGAATTTTTGAGATGGCTCTTTTTCTGGACCTTTCTCCTCTGATCCCTCCACCTCATAATGCTCAACTGCGCCCTCAGACATTGCCTTTTCAGTACAAAAAACCGGGCAGCTAAATCTGATCGCTATAGCAATTGCATCGGAAGGACGCGCATCAATCTCGGTAGTGACTAAATCACTTTTAGACTGGATTTTAGCGTAATACACCCCTTCTTTCATATCGGTAATTACGATTCGTTCGATTTCGTAATTAAACCCACTTGCAAAAGACTTAAATAGATCATGCGTCATCGGACGATTAGGGATGATCTTTTCTATTTCCAGAGCTATAGCTTGTGCCTCGAACATTCCGATTACAATCGGTAGTCTTCTCGTACCATTTACTTCTCCTAATACAAGAGTGAATGATCCCGATTGGGAATGGTTGGATGAAAGTCCTAAAATCTCCAGTTCTATATTTTTTTCCACAAAAATTTATAATTCAGCTTTGAGTGCCTCATTTAGTTTGGGAATTACCTCAAACGCATCACCAACAATACCATAATCAGCAGCCTTAAAAAACGGTGCCTCAGGGTCTTTATTGATAACCACGATGCATTTTGATGAATTTACACCTGCAAGATGTTGGATAGCGCCTGATATTCCTACCGCAATATACAAAGTTGGCGCCACTTTAATGCCAGTTTGTCCCACATGTTCGTGATGAGGTCTCCATCCGATGTCAGATACGGGTTTGGAGCAGCCAGTCGCCGCACCAAGAATTTTTGCCATATCTTCAAGCATTGCCCAGTTTTCAGGACCTTTCAAACCCCTTCCGCCCGATACCACAATATCAGCTTCAGGAAGTAATACTTCCCCTGTAGCGCGTTCGGTAGCGATTATTTTCGAGGCAAAATCTGATTCAGAAAGGGTCACTTCAAACTCCTCAACGGTGGCTTTAGAATCATCGAGTTTTAAATCAATCGCATTCTTTTTGATTGCAAGAATTTTATTTTCAGTAGTTACTTGGGTTTCAGCAAATGCTTTTCCAGTGTAGATACTTCGCTTTACACTATATCCTGCATCTGTCTTTGGCAATTCTACTACATTGGATACCAGACCAGCTTGAAGCTTGATCGAAAGACGTGCCGCCACAGCATCCCCTAAAGAAGACTTGGCAAGCACCAGAGTTTTAGCCACTACAGATTTAAATGCCTGCGCAACAGCTGTCGCATGCGCCTGAATCACTCCATCATTCAATTTGGGATCAGATGCATGAAGCACTTTAGCTGCTCCAGCTCCACCTACTGAAGCTAATTCATCAGATGAAATAGTGCCTAGTGCCAACGCAACTACTTCCCCTTCCCCTGTTTGGTCTGCCAACGCTTTTGCAAAAGCAACTGCCTCTAGACTTGTCTTTTTTACCTTCCCTTTAGAATGTTCTATATATACTACTATTGACATAATCTCTTTATTTATAATGGGTTAAAATTGTTGGTTAGAGTACTTTTGCTTCATTTTTCAATAGTTTGACCAGCTCGGCCACATTATCTTTATCAATAAGTTTTACTGATCCTTTGGCAGGAGGCAATTCATAGCGACTCACTTCTGCCTGGGTCTCATTAGACACTGGCTCTACCACATTCAAAGGCTTGGTACGTGCTGACATGATTCCTCTCATATTGGGGATTTTCCATTCTGCAATTGGCTCTTGACATCCGGCGATTAATGGCAAAGTTGCTTCCAATATTTCCTTTCCTCCTTCAATTTCTCGGGACATTTTCACATTCGTTCCTTCGAGTTCAAGTTTCATCACGGGGGAGAAAGATGGCATATTCAATAGCTCGCCTACCATTCCATGAACCATTCCACCATTAAAATCGATGGATTCACGACCCATTAAGATCAAATCATATCCACCTTCTCGGGCATAATGAGCAATCTGGCTCGCTACAAAAAACGAATCCTTCGGATTGGCATTCACACGGATAGCTTCATCTGCACCGATAGCAAGCGCTTTTCTAAGAGTTGGCTCAGTTTCAACTTCTCCGACAATAAGAGCAGTGAGTTTTCCTCCAGTTTGATCTCTCAATTCAACTGCTCTGGCTAGCGCATAGTCATCATAAGGTCCGATGATAAATTGGACACCTGTAGCATCAAATTTGGTATTGTCAGCAGTAAACTGAATCTTGGAGGTCGTATCTGGTACGTGGGTGATACAAACAAGAATCTTCATTGATTTATAGTTAGATTATTTTAGATTTATTTCGCGTAAAAACAACAGTAAGCACTTTAAGAAAAAAACTATTCATGGGTAATTTGGATCGAATCAAACTTATCAAACAATTTACGGAAGAAGAACCTGAAAATCCTTTTAATTGGTATGCATTAGCATTGGAATACAGAGAAATTGATCCAAATCAAACCAAAGAATTGTTTTTTAAACTCCTTCAATCTCATAAAGGTTATCTGCCAACCTACTTTCCGGCAGCTCATTTTTTTGCAGAAAACGGACAAATCATGAAAGCAAAAGAAATTTTCTTAGCTGGAATAAAAGTAGCAAAGACTGATGACAATCAAAAAACGCTCAAAGAATTAAAGAACGCCTATTTAAATTTTTGCTTTGAAAATGATTTGGATGATTAAAACGAATTTCAAGAGAACTCAATCTCTGTCTCAGGTAGCCCTTTTTAACTTTATAGTTAGCAGTTATTTAGATTCAAACCTACGATTTTATAACAAAAGAGGTAGGAGAAGATTTTTTCCATTTTTGAAAAAAATGGGATGAGATCTCTTAATTAAAGCTAGAAAAGTAACATTCGGAACGCTTGTTTCTGTTGAAATTTTCGAAGAAGTCGCTATCAAAAATATCACCCTTGTGGAGAAAATGCTTATTAAAGATCAAACAAGCTCAAAAGAGCAATAGCTAATTAGATCAGAGTCCTCTTAATCCAAGTATGATATAAATGATTCGCTTGGAAGCGATTGTGCATGCAACAGGCTAAAAGTAGAGCTGATGGGCCAAAAGTTTTGTGAGTAGGATTTGAAATTACTTAGCACTCGAAACCAATCGAATTTCAAACTCCTTGTAAAGACACTGTGTCTGTCAAAAGAGTGGATTATCTGGTGACCCCGGCCGAACAGTATCAAATCTACCGTGTAACTTACAGTGAATCTCAGGAGACTCACTGGCTATCTCATGGCTTCAGTACAATTTTCCCTAATTGCTCCCCGTCCCGCATTCTGTCAAATGCCTCCACGGCAGAATCAAATGAATAAACAGAATCGATGATTGGTTTAATTTGATGGGTATTGACTAATTCAAGCATATCCAAGAAATCCTGATCTGAGCCCATTGTGGTACCAATCAACTTGATCTGATTCCAAAATATTTTTCGAACGTCGAGCTTGCTGGGATTGCCTAAAGTAGCACCGAAGAACACGAGCTTTCCTCCTGGCTTGATCACATTTAACAAATGATTATAAGAATCACCTGCCGCACTGTCGATGATCAGATCAAACCCACCGGTGACCTCAAGGGCCTCACTGGTCCAAGTATGATCTCGATAGTTGAATCCGGCTTTTACACCCAATTCTAATCCTTTTTTGATTTTTTGAGGACTGCTACTGCTGATGTATACTTTAGCTCCCAGTGCTATTCCAAATTGCGCAGCAAACTGAGCTACTCCTCCACCAAAGCCAGTGACAAGGAGGTTCTCCCCTTTCTCCAAATTCCCCTGGTAAGTGAGTGCACGATAGGCTGTCAAACCTGCCAGTGGTAAGGCTGCAGCTTCCTCCCAAGATAAATGAGCAGGTTTCTGATGAATGCGATCCGACGGAACAATTACAGATTCTGCCAAAGTACCGTTACCGGGCATTCCTAATATCTCAAAGGAAGAACTTTGCACTTTTTGATTTTGACCCCAGTTTATAGCAGGATTAATGATCACTTCGCTATCTAAATAACTGGAATCAACCCCTTCACCGATTTCAGTAATTATTCCGGCACCATCGGATCCTAAGACTGTCCCATCGGTAAGATTTGGATACAAGCCCTTTCTACACCACTCATCTCGGTGATTGAGGGCAGCGGCTTTGATGAGTACACGAACTTCTCCCAGTTTTAAAATCCGGCTAGTCACTTCGATTAAAGCTAATTTTGAGGGCTCATGCTGAGCCAGAGTGATTCCTTTCATGTCATGGCAAATTAAAATACTGGAGGACGGTCATTACGGTCAAGAAGATCATCTGAATCCTCCTGATTTGCACGGCTTTGAATTTTGATGGTATTTCCACTGTCAAATTCTGATACACCACTGGATTGATTGGAGAAAGAAGGCCGATATACTTCATTGGCTCCCATTTGTTGATTCCCCGCTCCCCCAAAATTATCGAGGTCTGTAAATTTCGTGTATTTAGCAATAAATCTAAGTTTTACATTCTCAAGTGATCCATTTCTATGTTTTGCAATAATCACTTCACCTACACCTTGGGTGGATTGGGAATTTTCATCCTCGGTGATTCCATAATATTCTGGGCGATATAGGAACATAACTATATCGGCATCTTGCTCAATGGCTCCAGACTCCCTAAGATCCGAAAGTTGCGGACGCTTATCTCCTCCTCTTGTCTCTACAGCTCGCGAGAGCTGTGACAGCGCAATAACGGGTATAACCAGCTCTTTTGCTATTTTCTTAAGTGCTCGGGAGATACTCGCAATTTCTTGCTCTCGATTTCCTCCATTTCCTCCATTTTTGGAATCTCCGGACATCAGTTGTAAGTAATCGACTACAATCAGTTGGATGTCATGTTGGGCTTTGAGTTTTCTACACTTGGCCCGTAATTCTAGAATTGAAAGTGCCGGCGTATCATCTACGAATAATGGTGCTTTAGACAGTTTGGCAGTTTTATGCACTAGCTGCGCCCATTCGTGCTCTGCTAATTGACCTTTTTTGATTTTCTCAGAATCCAGCTCTGCCTCCGCACTGATCAATCGATTAACCAATTGGATTGAGGACATCTCTAAGGAAAAGATCGCAACCGGTTTATTATGATCTACTGCTGCATTTCGCAGGACCGAGAGGACAAATGCTGTCTTTCCCATTGCTGGCCTTGCTGCAATAATGACCAAATCAGATTTTTGCCAGCCTGAAGTAACTCGATCCAAGGCAGTGAATCCTGATGGAACCCCTGTCAAACCATCTTTCTGAAGCTTTCGAGCCTCCAATTCGATGATCGCTTCACGCATAATGGACTTCATGTCCGAATAATTCTTTCGAATATTCTTTTCTGAAATTTCAAAAAGATTCTGCTCCATTTTATCCAAAAGTTCGAAGACATCGGTAGTTTCTTCGTAGGCATCACGCTGGATGTCAGAAGCGATTCGGATCATTTCACGCTTGATTGACTGCTCAGTAATGATTCGGGCATGGTACTCTATATTAGCCGCTGAGGCAACTTTGGAAGTAAGTTCGGTCACATAGAATGCACCGCCAGCAGTTTCTAAAGCTCCATTTTTACGAAGCTGAGCAGTGACCGTGAGGAGATCTATTGGTTGACTATCAGTGAACAAGTCCAGAATTGCCTGGAAGATGACCTGATGTGCATCTTTATAAAAACTTTCAACCTTTAGAATATCAATCACATTGGTCAACGCATCTTTTTCCAACATTAACGCCCCCAGAACCGCCTCTTCTAGGTCCAGCGCCTGCGGGGGCACTTTCCCTAGCTGAGAATTGGGAATAGTTAAATTGGGCTTACGTGTGATTCTTGTATTGATATTTTTCTCGGTCATACAACAAATGTATTGCCTTTGAGTCAGGAGTTTTGAACAACTTTTACAAAAGTTATCAACAATCCATTTCCACAGAAATCAAGCCCTTGATTCGGAATTACTTATAGTAGACACCATTCCGGTAACTGCGAAACATACTGCAAAGCATTGCCCAAGTAAAATGCCAGAGCATTTCAGAGAGTGGAATAGTAAATACTGTAAAGCCTAAAACTGGTCGGTCAAGCATCCCATATTTACCCCAAAAACCCGGGAAGAGAAAGTTGAAATTGAGGTAATAAATCACGAAGGAGATTCCTAAAGTGACAAAAGCAGAACTAATTGACAGCCCAATCAAATCCGGTCGCTGAAACCAGATATATGTAGCCAGAAGAAAAAAAGTCAAGAAGGTCACATACCCGGAATGAATGCCTAAAACTATGCTGAAAAGGGTCAAACTACCACAGCCGATCAGAAACATATAGAAGAAATCCTTATTTTTGGCTGGCGTTTGTTTGGAATAATTTACCTGTCTTTTGGTGAATGAGGAATGGATATAACCTCCTACTCCAAACAGCGCAAAGCCGATGATATAATCTTCTAAGCCCACTACTCCCTCTCCAAACAGCGTCGGAGGTCTCCAATAATCTCTGAAATACCAGACTTCGGCGATGACTCCCATCAATCCTCCTACTGCCCCTACTTTAAGCATGCCGCTTTTCCAAGGACTTTTAAAGTAAATAATCGCCCATGGAATCATGTAAAGGAAAGCAAGGCTGAGGTAAGCAAATTTATCTGGAAGCATTGGATTGGTTTAATCCTCGAAATTAACAAAATTGTGGCAGCGTAAAAAAACTCCTAAAATTCATCTTTTAAAGCCCTTCTCCGAGGTATTATTTTTAAGTTTGAGCAGAAATACGACCTAGACCACATGAGTAACTACCACTTCATCGCCATCGGCGGAGCTGTCATGCACAATTTAGCCTTGGCCTTGGTCCAAAAAGGCTACCAGGTCACAGGGTCTGATGATGAGATCTATGAGCCTTCACGAACTCGGCTTGAGAAAGCAGGAATCTTGCCTGAGGCATACGGATGGTTTCCTGAGAAAATCAGCAAAAATTTGGATGGGATCATTCTTGGAATGCATGCCCGGATTGATAATCCCGAGCTCCAAAAGGCTCAGGAATTGGGAATTCCAGTTTATTCTTTTCCTGAATTTATTTTTAATCAAAGTCAGGACAAAAAAAGAGTCGTCATCGGCGGTTCCCATGGAAAGACCTCCATCACCTCCATTATTCTTCATGTATTGCAAGATCAAAAAGTTGATTTTGATTACTTGGTTGGAGCGCAGATCGAAGGGTTTGATTTGATGGTGAGATTATCAGATGCTCCCATCATCATTATTGAAGGGGATGAATACTTGACTTCACCGCTGGATCGAAGGTCAAAATTCTTCCATTACATGCATGATATCGCATTGGTAAGTGGAATCGCTTGGGATCATTACAATGTTTTCCCTGATTTTGAAGGCTATAAATCACTCTTTAGTCAGTTTATGGAGCTGACACCGTCCGCTGGAGAATTGATTTATTGCGCTGCTGATCCACTGGTAAAAACTGCCGCTGAAAATGTCCAAATCGAAGGAAAGAAAACTCCTTACACTGCACATCCATCACTAATCAAGTCTGGAAAAACATTCCTCAAAACCGATTCCGGACTAATTCCTATCCATATTTTTGGGGAACATAACCTCCAAAATCTTCAGGGAGCAATGAATATCTGCAAGTCATTAGGTGTAGATTCTGAGGCATTTTATAAAAGTATTCAATCATTCAAAGGAGCTGCAAAGAGGCAGGAAGTAATTCTTGATACCGGGTCCAGCACCATTTACCGAGACTTTGCACACGCTCCTTCCAAGCTGCAAGCAACAGTCCGGGCGGTAAAGACACAATTTCCGCAAAGAAAACTGGTTGCCGTACAGGAGTTACACACTTATTCCTCCCTCAACAAGGCTTTCTTACCAAATTACGCAAATACAATGGCCGCAGCAGATCTTGCCATTATCTATTTGGATCCACATGCAGTCGCATTAAAAAAACTTGAGTTAATGGACGAGGCAACCCTAAGAGAAGGATTCAAGCGTTCCGATTTAAAATTATTTACCGATAGCTCAGCATTAAAGAATTACCTTCTATCACTGAACTATTCCAATTCCAACCTGCTTCTGATGAGTTCGGGCAACTATGACAACATGGACCTCGAAGGGATCAAAGCGAAATTCAACTAACCATGAAATTACATCTAAAAAACTCCATTGCATTTTTTGACCTGGAAGCTACCGGGATAAATATTTCCACCGATCGGATCGTAGAGATTTCGATTGTAAAGCTCCATCCTGATGGCGGACAAGAAATCTATACCAGACAAGTAAATCCTACCGTTCCTATCCCGTTAGAGGTTTCCTTGATTCATGGGATTTATGACAAAGACGTTAAAGACAAACCGACTTTCAAGGACCTGTCCAGAGAGATTTTCAACTTTATCGGCCATTCGGATCTTTCAGGATTCAACGTCTTAAAATATGACATTCCACTTTTAGTGGAGGAATTTCTAAGATCAGGAATCGAATTTGATCTGGATAAGCGAAATCTACTGGACTCCCAAAAAATCTTCCACATGATGGAAAAGCGGAATTTGACAGCAGCCTATAAATTCTACTGTGGAAAAGATCTCAAAAATGCACACAGCGCTGAGGCCGACACCTTGGCAACAATGGATGTATTCACCTCTCAGATAGAGCGATACCTCGGTGAGGAAATGGAAGATCTGCAGGGAAATAAGTTGGGCGTCTTTGAAAATGACATGAAAAAACTCCATGACTTGCTTAATGAAAAAATGGTTGATCTGGCAGGTAGGTTTGTCTTCAATGACAAAGGCGAAGAGGTATTCAATTTTGGAAAGCAAAAAGGAAAAACCATTCCTCAAGTACTTAAAGAAGAGCCCGGCTATTACGACTGGATGATGCGTGGCGATTTCCCGCTAGATACCAAGAGAAAGCTCACTCAGGTGAAATTGAGAGGATTTAATCAGTAAAAATTAGTGTTTAGATCTTAGAATCAAGATTTGAAAACCAAGATGCTACTATTGAGATTTGAATATCAAGAGCCAAGAAGTTCGATCCAGGAGATGGGAATCACTAGCTTTCTGAAAAGAGATTTTGAGGAAATCGAATGGTTTAATCACCTAGCTCAAAAATGACAAGAACGAAAAAGTCCGAAGGATTACCTTCGGACTTTTTTATGATTTCAAATCAAACCCTGTGATGAATACCAAATAAACTACTGACTATCAATACATACTGCTTTGTACTTTTTATATGGAACTAAACACTTTCTTTTTTAATTGCTTTCTAGCTACTTGATACTGTTTTCTTGAATTCTGGCTTTAGTCTCTTGATTCTGTTGCCTTCCTACTTAGCCGCCTCATAATACTTCATCGCCTTCGGCATTTGCTGATTCAATTTTTGAATTCTAGAGTCAGGTCCTGGGTGAGTGGATAAAAACTCAGGGGGCGCTGCGCCTCCATTTGCAGACATTCTTTCCCAAAAAATAGGCGCCTGTCGAGGATCATATCCTGCAATAGCCATAAAAGTAAGTCCTAACTCATCCGCCTCTAATTCATGTTTTCTGGAGAAACTAAGCATTCCCAATTCACTTCCCAAACCAATGGATTGCACAAAGATTGATTGTGTCAAGGTAGGATTTTGACCAATTGCGGAAGACAGTACGCTAATTCCAAAATTAGCAAGCAATCCATTTGACATTCGCTCTCTGGAGTGTGCTGCGACCGCATGGGCAATCTCATGCCCCATCACCACGGCTATTCCGGTATCATCTTGGGTAATGGGCATAATTCCCGTATAAAAAGCTACTTTTCCTCCTGGCATACACCAAGCATTGACTTGCTCACTTTGAATCAAATTAAATTGCCAATCGAAGGACTGTGTAATTTTAGGATAGCCTTCTTGAATCAAAAATTTCTCCACCGCAGCAGCCATTCGCTTGCCTACCCTCACTACAGCTTGTCCCTGAACAGTGTTGGTGACTACTTTTTCTTCCGTCAGCACTTGTGTGTATTGTTTGTTGACCAAGGGCATGATCTCCGAATCAGAAACAGTATCGACCCTCAGTCTTCCAGTTAACGGAACTTTAGAGCAGGCATAGAGCATTAGTCCTAATGCTAGAAAAGTGATAATCTTTTTCATGGTAATAATATTTTTTTTCAGGTGTTCAAATAGAATACCAGAACCATTTTTTCTTTATTTTTAGTTTCAAAAATAAAGCCATGGAAACTACCCAAAATCAAATTACCCTGAATGCAAAGGCGATTGACTATCAAAATAAAATGTGTAACCCAATGGTTTTTTGGTTTGCCATGCTAGCCAAACTTCCTTCAGCCATTTTTTGGAGATTACGAATCAAGACACTTTCAAGCGAAAAATGTGAAGTCACGATCCCCTATTTCTGGCGCTCCCAAAATCCTTTTAAGTCTATTTATTTTGCTGCCATGGCAGGAGCTGCCGAACTCAGCACCGGAGCACTTTGTCAGTTGGCCCTAGCCGGTAGAGGGAAATTCTCCATGCTTGTAGTCGATTTTCGAGCAGAATATTTTAAGAAAGCAAATCAGAAAATCACCTTCACTTGTAATCAGGGAATCGAATTATTCGAACTAATCGAGCGCATGGAAATCGATGCAACCGGACAATTGATGATGATCTCAAGTGGAAGAAGTCCTTCTGGTGAAGAAGTGGCCAGATTCTATGTGACTTGGTCTTTCAAACGGAAATCTTAATAAATCCAATCTTTTTCTCTCACAAGGAAAGAATTGAAGTGGGCATACACGCGGTCTTTTGGCCAATCTAAAAACTCATGATTGGCATTTCCTTCATTGTACCGAATCACTAACTTATCCCATTGAGCACGAACTAGCTGGTATTTGATCATCAGGTTCTTGCGAACTGAATCTGATTCAATAATCGCATAATAGCCGGCTCTTCGGCTGTCCCATTCTTGCTTTTTTTCATATTCACGAGCTAATCTGGCCTTTTTGGTGAAGTAAGAGATTGCTCCATAAACTGCAAATCCACCATTTGGAGAACCCGAAGGACCCGCAGTGACTTGGCCTTTTGGAGATTTCTCTCTTACCTCATTTGGGTCAATGACGGTAAGTTTCCCGTCTTTGAATCGAAAGGCATAAGGCTCGGACCTCACCTCAAATGTCGGGAGAAATCTTGCCCGATCTTGAATCTGAATTTGTAGGTAACGATCAGAGCCTAGCAAAATATTCTGATCTAGAAATCCTGGGAAACTGATCCTTAAGCTGTCCCCTGGTTGAGCTTTTAAGTTAAAATAGCCTCTGGAGTTAGTCGAGTCATTTTCCGACGAACCGATCACCTCGACAAAAACTCCTTCCAAATACTTCTTATCCGAAGCATCCAGCACATTTCCTGAGTAAGATAGCTGGCCGAAAGCCAGACTCGCATACAGCAAGAAGAAGAACCCCAGAACCCATTTTTTCATCTGCCCGAAAACTATAGGGTTTCGACTTCCAAAGAAAATATTGACAGTTAAATAACCTTAAGTGAGTTTAGTGCATGCTATTGGGTTATTCTATTCCACGCAATTGATCTGTTCCAAGAAACTGATCAGTTTCTGTTCGATACCAAGATCGATTTGCAGGGATCTTTAACCCTCTAAACTCACTCAAACCGGCCAAATAGATTATCTCGCCCTTCTGATTAGATTCATCTTGGTAGAATTTATAGGCTTCCATTTGGAAGGTATCCGGATCGATGTAGAAATACCAAATGTCTTTTTCGTAAGGCACCCGAGCTACCAAATAACTTTTACCGTTCAATTCTTCTTTACCTACTTCTCGATCGACTTGAGTTCCTGGATCATCCAGCTTCATGGGAAGTCCCCAGAGGTAAGTATAATAATCCCGCATCCGGATAGCGCGCCCATTTTCTATTTCTCCATTGAACACTTGAACCGAGTCATGCCAAACGATATAAGTTAAGGATTGATTTCGGAAGACCATTTTGGATAAATTATTCTCCAAGCTGACAGAATAGAATCTGGATTCTCGGGGAGCGGGCAAACTGTCAGTAAATTTGAATGTCGCCTTGAGCTTAGACCAAACCTGATTGGGATCATGAAATTCAATGGATTTTTGGATCAGTTCTGGTCCGCTCAATTGATTTGATTGCTTTCCACATGCGAAAGCAATCAGGGTAAATAAAAAAAGGTAGTGCTTCTTCATAGTGCTACTAGTTGCTTTAATGTATATCCATTCTCATGGCAAAAAAAGGACAATACACGATCGAATTTGATAAACTTGGACGAAAATAGCCACTTCGGTAATCCGTCATCTGCTTGCCTCGACTCGGCGGGCCTGCCTCGACTTGGCAGTCCCTGACTTAACTTGGTTGTTCTTCTGTCCATTAAATCAAAGGATATTAGTCTTCCGCCATGATTTCAATGAATTAGGAGACATAATCTACCTATTTTCGAGGAATGAATTTTAAACTCACTCGTTTTGCCCCCACACCAAGTGGATTTCTTCATCTTGGAAATTTGTATTCCTTTTTGGTGACCAAAGTTCTAGCGGAAAAACATGGAGCAGAAATCCTGCTTCGGATCGATGACCTAGATCAGGACCGCTTTCGGGAAGAATACACACAAGATATATTTGATACCTTGGATTTCATGGAACTAGGCTATGAACTAGGGCCCAAAAATGTTAATGAATTTGAGAGCGAATGGTCTCAGATTCATCGAATGGAACAGTATCGGGCAGCACTTGAGGAATTGAGCGAAAAAAGGCTTGTTTTTGCCTGTGATTGCTCTCGCAAAAAAATCCAAGAAATGGATTCCAGCGGTTACTATTTAGGTCATTGCCAAGATCGTCGAATACCCTTGGATCGAAAGGAAGTCACTTGGCGATTTAATGCTTTGGAAACTGACTTTGTAAGTCTAAAATCCTATCCAAGCCAGTTAGATTCCTCACTGATATTACCTACTGATGTGGCATTTTCTGTTTTAAGAAAGAAAGATCAGCAACCCACTTATCAGGTAACTTCTTTGATTGATGACCTGCATTTTGGGATCGATTTGATTGTGAGAGGACAGGATCTATACAGTTCCTCTTTGGCTCAGCTTGCCTTGGCAGAAAAGTTATCAAAGCCTCAATTTCTAGAGACTGCATTTTTACATCATTCGATTCTAAAAGGCCCAAAAAAGAAAAAACTCTCCAAGTCAGATGGATCCACTTCGATCAAATCAATGCGAGAATCAGGAAAAAAACCTCAAGACATTTATCAAACCCTAGGCGAATATCTTGGAAAGACTGAAATAAGGGATTTTGAAAGTTTCAAAGCACAATTCTTGAAAGCCTAAAAAATTGACCCCAATTAAGTGCTATTTCCCTTTTACCACAATAAGCCCCGATAAAGCAAGCTTTAACGGGGGTTTTGGGAAAGTTAAACCTACTCCACAGTTGGTATTTCAGGGTTAGTCAAACGGATCTCTCAGGACTTTAGAATTGGGAAATGGCAATTAATTCTATTCTCTTGGCTCTCCGCTCTTGATTCTTCGTTCTAAACTCTCTGAGTTTCTTGATTCTAATATCTTGATTCTTGCTACTAAAATCTTGCTTCTCATTCAATACTTTGCCGGTATTCCAGGAGCTACTTTTGAATTCTGGATAAACTGACGGATATCCTCATTAGAAGAAGCTAAATCCTCTGCTCTCAAATACATCATGTGACCGCTTCGGTAGCCTTTGAAGGAGGTTCTATCCTTCATTTTTCCAGTTGGGTCGATGTGACGAAGGCTATATTTTGCATTGAAATAATCCGTACCTCCATCAAAATAGCCAGATTGAATCATGACATTCAGATAGGGATTTTGTCGCATCGCAGTACCCAAATCATAGCCGGTAGTCTCATCAGAGCGATCCCAAGGCGAAACTGGTCCAAAAAGATTGTAAGTCAAATCTGTCTGATAGTTCAAGACATTTTTAGCATAACTATTAAATGCTGGCGCAAAGGCATGATTCCATGAAGTCAAAGCCGGATCAAAATCATAGCGATCACCTGCGTCCATTCGATCTATTCCACGGTACCTACTATCTAGACGACCCACCGTCAATCCGTCTTTGCGAAGCAACTCTTTCCAAAAGAAACTGGTCGGAACCATCAAATTATAAGACAGCACCGCTTCTTTGCTGATGCCTGCATAGCGAGCCATTTTAGCTGCTACAGCATCCCGCTCAGCATCTGAAAGACTTCCACCTTTCACCATTGCGGGGAGCAATTCATTCATGGCAAAAGCCTCCGCCTCAGGCAAAATAACATCCAAATCCTTACGTTGAAGATCAGCCGGCAATTGCTTATGGTACCAGGCTGTGGCCGTAAAGTACGGAAGGTAGTTTGCCATTTTCACTGGTCCTTCCCGCTCGATTCCCATATCTGTAGGTGATACGAGAATCACCCCGTTGAAATACATCCAATGTGCATTCTGAAGCTGAGAAACTAAACCAGCGACACGCGTTGTACCATAACTCTCTCCTATCAAATACTTTGGCGAAGCCCATCTATTCTGACGAGTCACAAAGGTATTTACCCAGTCAGCGAGGTATTTAATATCCGGATTGATCCCGAAGAATGTCGTTCTCGGAGTTTCAGGATTGGTAATTCTAGAATAACCCGTATTTACTGGATCGATGTAGACAATATCTGCCACATCAAGAATTGAATGCGGATTTGATTTGGTACCATAAGGCTGGACAGGGTAGCCTTCGTCGTCGATTCTCAGAACTACTGGACCTGTATAAGCCAAATGCATCCAGATCGAAGCAGATCCAGGTCCACCATTGAAGGAAATTACCAATGGTCGACTGGTCTTATCACTACTATCTGTTCGCTCATAATAGGTATAGAAAAGCGATGCCATTGGTTCGCCTTTTTCATCCCAGACCGGTTGAGTGCCTGCTATAGCCCGATAAGGTACTTTTTTACCCTTTATAGTCGTCTCATGAGTGGTAATAACTGTTGACTCAACTTCAATTTTCCGCTCGATCTGTCCTTGAACTAAGGTTATAGAAAATAGGATAGCTGCAAATAGTAAGTAGATTCTTTTCATAGTATTGTTCTTTTGATGAGTTTAATCTATAGGATGAAATTCATTCTGAAATAAATATTACACCAATGGACTCATTGGGTATTTCCCTTTTGATTCCCGCTGACCAGTCTGGCGATCACTATTGCAGGATAAAGAATTCCAACAGTAGACAGAAATACAGATAGCATCTTTGCCATGATTTGGACAGGGTACAAATCTCCAAAACCAACTGTGGTCAAGGAAACCAAACTGAAATAAATGTAATACGCATAATCTTCATCTAAACCTGCCAACTTGGTACTTCCCGAAATACTCGAACCAGTTGTCAGATGAATAATTTCAAATACGAACGCACCAAAGATCGCTACCAGCAAATAAACATTTATAGCCCCGATGACACGGTAAACATTGATTTCAGAGTCACGGAATAATAGTTTGATATTCAATAGAATAAATACCATCATATTTAGAATTCCGAAGATTCGTTCCAAGAGGTAAAACTCGAAATACAAATCCGAAAAACGAAGAATACGAAGTACAAGCTGTGTAAAAAACAATGCAGAAGTGGTTAAAATCAAAACACTGTTTTTGGAAGACCAGATTCCCGTAAAGAATAAAAACAAAAAAACGGCATTGACAAAAATGAAATGAACATGTCCGTATTCGATAAGAATAGGCAAAACAAAAACCGTGAAAATCAAAATGAATAAAAGAATTCCAAAACTGCCGTCGGTCAACCAATAATCCGTAAAAGATTTAAATACGGCTTTTACATGCCTTCTTTTTTTATGAACAGTTTTTTCCATTTTCCTCTAGAATTCTAGAACCCCTTCCAAGACTTTCACAGCTCTTCCTTTAATAATCACTCGATCATCATGCTTCGCTAAGTGGAGCTCTCCTCCTCTTTTACTTGCTTGATAAGCTTTCAATTGCGTTTTTCCAGTGCGCTTATTCCAATAATCCATCAGGGCACAATGTGCAAATCCAGTAACTGGATCTTCCGGAACTCCGACATTTGGTCCAAAGAACCTACTGTAAATATCAAAAGAATTCTTTCCGGGTGCTGTGACAAGTATTCCTTCCTCACTGTGCTTTGCGATCAAATCAAAATCAGGAACTAAGCTTTCTACTTCTTCAGCAGTTTCAAGTTCAAAGATCCAACTCTTCCTCAACTGTGCAGAACGAACAATCTTCTTATCCATAAACCTGTCCTTAAAGAACGGATGGGAATCTTCATGAGTAGGAATTAAAGGGAAATTCATTTCAAGAAAGTCTTGCTCTTTTTTTACGCGTAATTCCCCACTCAAGGTTTGAAATCGAATAGTTTGATCGGCCGAAGCCCAACCCGACTCAAACATCCAAAACGAAGAGGCTAATGTGGCATGACCGCAAAGATCTATCTCTAAAGTTGGCGTAAACCAACGGAGGCCGAATACTCCCGGAGTTTCAGTACGTTCCACAAATGCTGTCTCTGAGAGGTTCATTTCCATGGCGATGGCTTGCATCTGTGATTTGGAAAGTGAATTCTCCAGCAAGCATACTCCCGCTGGATTTCCTGAAAAAGGTGTGGCAGAAAAGGCATCCACCGTAACTATTGCAATTTTCATTTTAGTAGCGTTCTTTAAGAATTATCATGTGATGTTCAAAATGGCCGGCTATCATCCAAAAAAGTGCTCTTGGAGAATTTGGCTTTCCGCTAGCCAAGCCTAAGTTAGTCATTGATTCCTCGGGAAGAGTTTTGATCAGCGAGAGAAGTGCCTGCCGCTGATTTTTAAAATCTTCCAATAAATCCTGAATAGCGACCTGCCCGAATTGAGCATTCAGCACGTATGGATCTTGGTCAAATCCCGGCAATGGAGACGTCTCACCTCTTGCAAAACAAAGCGCTCTGAAAGTAAAGATTCGCTCCGTATCAATCACATGACCCAATACTTCTTTCGGTGTCCATTTACCTGCTGCATAAGCTTTGTCTGCCCAAGCTTTTCCTTTTGCTTCAAAAAAGCCAGAGCATGATTCAATTTGCGCCTGAATCTGAACTTCGTAAGGTTCGTCAGAATTTAGTGCGAGGTATTTATTAAAATAATTTGGGTATTCACCTTCTTCAGGTTTTTGAATGTTATTCATGTAAAATTCGATCACGCTTATAAGTATATCCTATAAATTTAACCCAATCGAATAAATCATACCAAACGATGTATAAAAAATTACTTACTCTTCTCCTTGCAGTAGCTTCTTTGCCACTTTTCTCCCAAACTATTACACATAGAAATCCAGAACTCGAAAAGCTGGTATTGGAAGTCTCTTCTGATTCCTTAGAAAACTACGTTCGAACTCTGGCGGCATTCACTTCGCGTCACACCTTAAATACCGATGCAAAAAATGGAATGCCGGCAGCTCAGAATTATGTACTGAAAAAATTCAATGAATTTGCGAAGCAATCCAGAGGCAGGATGACTGCCGAAATCGAAAACTTTACCATTCCGGCAGATGCAAGACGAATTCTCAAAGATTCACCGGCTGCCAATGTGATTGCCACTTTGAAAGGCACCAATCCAAACGATGATCGAATTTTTGTAATTTCCGGTCATATGGATTCCAGAAATAAAGATGTGATGGATGCAGACGGCATCGCTCCGGGAGCCAATGATGATGGCTCGGGAACAGCCGCTGTAATCGAACTTGCACGCATTCTGGCCAAAAAAGAGTTTTCTGCTACCATACTTTTTGTCGCATTTACAGGTGAAGAAGAAGGGCTAAAAGGTGCTACTTACTTGGCAGACAAAGCCAAAGAAATGGGCTGGAATATCGCCGGGGTGTTGAATAATGACATTATGGGAAACAGTAATTCATCCGAAACATTGATCTCTGATAATCTCAAAATGCGTGTATTCTCGGAGACAATTCCTGCTTTTGAAACAGCGCAAATGTCAAAAGTTCGTGCCTACACCAGTGCTGAAAATGACAGCAAATCCAGGCAATTAGCTCGATATATCAAAGAAGTGGGCGAGCGCTATGTGGATCAGTTTGAAGTGAAATTGATTTACAGAGCTGACCGATACTTAAGAGGCGGCGATCAAACTGCTTTCGCCAGAAATGGCTTTACCGCTGTTCGTATGTCTGAAATGAACGAGAACTTCTACCATCAGCATGAAAATGTCCGGGTAGAAAATGGAATCCAGTATGGAGATCTTCCGGAGTTTATGGATTTCGAATATTTGAGAAAGGTTTCAGCAGTGAATCTTGCTTCGTTATATTCTTTGGCAAATTCCGCAGGAGTTCCAGAGGAAGTACAGATCGATGTCAGAGGCTTGACCAATAAATCCATTTTGCTTTGGAAAGCTCCAAAAATCGGGAAGGTGAAAGGCTATTACGTATTGATGCGGGAGACTTCATCTCCAATGTGGGAGCGCAAGTTTTTCACTACCGAAACAACTTTAACCCTTCCTTATTCCAAAGACAATTATTTCTTTGCTGTGCAATCGATAGCTGAAAACGGAGAAGAAAGTTTGGCAGTATTCCCATCGCCACTTTCGCGGTAAGAAGTTAATTAAGTTAATGAAAAATAGATAAGATAAGTCGTTTAAAGGACTCAAAAGCTTTTTATCTAGTCTATCCACTTAAATAAAAGGATCACAAAACAGCAGGAAATCGTAACACTACGACGTTCTCTTTTAGAGGATACAGAGAAATTGCTGAATCAGCAGGTAGAAATACAGGGCAAATCATCCGCGTATTATCTATCAATGACGTCTTGGTGCCACATGATGGGTTATGAGAATGCTCTAAAATACCGTTACACCTATTCAGATGAAGAGCGAATGCACATGATGAAGATCTTTCTGTACATCAAGGAGGCTGGAGGACACGCTATTCAACCTGAAATCACCGGAATCAGACAAAATTTCAATTCTCTCCAAGAAATTTTCGAATTGATCCTAGAGCACGAGATCAAAGTGACTAAGTCTATCAATAACATTGTCGATCATGTATTTTCTGCAAAGGACTTTGCAACCTTCAGCTTTATGCAATGGTATGTGACCGAGCAGCGCGAAGAAGAAACCATGTCTCGTAGAGCCTTGGAACTCTTTGAAATCATCGGAGAGGCAGGTATTGGACTTTGGACGATCGATCAGGAACTTGGAAAACTTCATGCTGCTGCGGCAGCTGCAGAAGGGTAATGAAAGCGGCTTAGGCCGCTTTTTTTTGTTTCAACCAAAAGGAAATACTGCTAGGTTTAACTTTCCTGGACTGACAGGCAAAAGCAATCCGTGATAAAGAGCTAAATAAACTATAATACATTTTGATATTTATCAAAGAGAGCCCAATTGATCATTTCAGGTTCACGACATCCCACACGCTTGTGGATAATAGATTTTCTTTTTCTAAAAGTTGGGCTGGTGTACCAAAGTCTACCAACTCACCATGATCTAAAATAAGCACTTCATCTGCCATCAAAGCAGGCTTGACTCGGTGGGTGACTACAAAAACGGGGATTTTTTCTTTGATCCTCAATATCAATTCGAGGATCTTCTGCTCGGTATTCCGATCCATCGCTCCGGTAAACTCGTCAAGAAGCAATAGTTTTGGTTGCCGAAGCAAAGCCCTCACCAAACCGACCAATTGCCGCTGTCCTCCTGATAAGTTGATCCCCTCCTCACCCACCAACGTAAAATAACGCTGAGGCAAGGATTCAAAAAAAGTAGCTAAGCCCATTTCTTGGCAAAAATCAATTACGGACTGAATGCTTTTTGGAGAATCTTCCAACATCAAATTATAAAGAAGACTGCCATTGAAAATCTTGATTTCCTGAGGGACATAGCCTATAGACTTTCTCCAATCTGCCACTGCTATTGCTGAAACCGAGTACAAACCATTCACCAAGATATCTCCTCGCTCAGGCGTATAGAATCCCATCAATACTTGTAAAAGTGTGCTTTTCCCTCCGCCCGACTCTCCCAATAGTACGGTAAGCTTGCCGCACTTCAGTTCGAAGCTCAAGTCTTTCAACAGCAACTTTCTACCGGGAAAACGAAAACTCAGCTTGCTCACCTGAAGGGTTTCAATAGACTCAGTAAAGGTTCCAGCCTCTTGGCTTACCTCACCTTTGGTTTGAACAAATTCATATAATCTGTCCAAGGCAATTTTAGCTTCCTGAATCTGCAGATTGGCCAAAGCGAGCTTATTCACTGCAGGAACCAGCATCCCAAGCATTCCGCTGATCGCCACCAACACACCCAGCTCCATCTGTGCAGTCGCTACCAAATAACAGCTGGTCCCCAACACCGATACTAAAAACAAGGTGCCGGCCAACTGAGAAACCAAGCCCAAGCGATTACTGATTTGTCCCAACCGAAAAGTCTCCTCTTGAAAGTCCCCGTAAACTCCGAGATTTTTCTGCAAAAAATCGCTTTCCCGACCCGCTCCTTTGATTGCTCCAACTCCAGAAAGTGTATCGATAAAGGTAGCCTCCGAACCGGAATAACGGATCATCAACTGTTGCTGTCCTTTTTTAATCGGAATATGATACTGATACACCAACACAAAATAAACAGGCAAAAAAGCCAATACCAGCCAACCCACTGGAATCGAATACAAAAATATCGAAGTGACAGTGACTAAGACTACGAAGACATCTACCATCAATTCCGTAATCAGCAGAGAAATAGCCCGCTGAATGCGTCGCGAATCGTTCATCCTCGCCGTCACATCTCCCACCTTCCGAGAGTCAAAAAAACGCTTGGGCAAATAAATCAAGTGCTTTAAAAAATCGGAGATCAAGCGAAGGTTAAGTTCTTTACTCTGCCTGATCAATACGGTGGATCGGAGGTAACTCAAAACCGATCTCATAATCAACAAAACAGTCAACAAGACCAAACCCAAGGTCAGTTTATCCCACTCTTCCTCTGGGAGGATCTCATCGATCAACTTTTGCGAAAATACAGCAACCGAAAGTCCCAATATCGTCACAATCAATCCCAAAAATCCCGATATCAACAAAATAGGGAGATCCGGGCGGACCAAGTCCCTGATCCATTTTTTCTTTTGGGTAAGATGATTTTGTTTCGTCTGGAATCCTTCTGCCGGCTTTGCAAGAATCATAGACTTGCTTTGCCAGATTTGATCCAAGGCTTCGGGGGAGAGTGTTCTTTTTCCTACAGCAGGATCCATAAGCTGATAGCCTTCCCGATCTTTACCATAGTAGACCACATAGTGACTGTATTTCCCCTCGATCACCACATGGAGGATGGCTGGGCTCTTCAGCTCGTCTAGTCGGTTCAACCCATCAACCCGAACCGCATCTGCTTCTAATCCCAAAGCGAAGGCGGCTTCCATCAATCCTAAAACAGTGGTTCCCTGTATCGCTGTACCGCTCAGCTCTCGCAGTCGTTCTAGACTTTCCTCCCCTCCGAAATACGATATTACAGCAGACAAACAGGCCACCCCGCAGTCAGAGCTTGCCTGCTGCAATACCACAGGAAACTTAGTGAGCGGAATCATGGGCTTTTTGAATAGCGGATTTCAGGGCAGACATAGACACAGCTCCTTTGAAAAACTCAACCAATTCACCGTTCCGATCATAAACTATGGTGGCAGGCACGGAGGTTAGCTTAAAGTGGCTTGCCAACTGGTAAAGCGTATCGGAAGCTACACTATGATTCGGTAGCTGATTCAACTTATAGAATTCCTGAAATTTTGCTACTTGGGCTACAGGCTCAGAGGAAACAAACATAAAATTTATATCGTTGTCTCCTGCAAAATGAGTAACCAGCAACTCCGCTTCGGATTGACAGATGGGGCAAGTGGAGTTAAAATAGATTAGGATATTCGGTTGGTCTTTAATTAAAGATTTTAGGGAAACAGAATTTCTATCCAAACCAGAAAAAGTGATTTCCGGTAGATTATTGAGGAGCAGCTTTTGGGTTTTGTTTGCTGAGAGGTTACGATATGCAATAAAAGCCCCTGAACAGACCAATAGCCCAAGCAATAGGAAAAATGAAAGTTGGATGCGCTTTCCCATTAGCTATTTCCAATAGAGATAAACATCACAAATACTATCCAACAAAATAGAAAGCTTACATAATAGCCTAATACTATCTTCAACATGGCATCAAAGGTTTGATTTAGATGCTTCGCCAATAAATAAGCTAAAAGAATCCAATAGCTCACCTCAAAGAGATTCAATACTTTAAATGGATAATACAGCCATTCTTGCAAAAGATCAGGGTCAAAGAGGCTGAATAAGGATAGGGGTGAAAATAAGCGAACCGTCTCCATAGTAACGGGTTCATAAGAAAACCAAAAAATTTTAATTATTAAAGGAAGGAAAAAGATAAACTCTGAAGTGAGCACAACATCAAAAACCTTCTTATAACCTAGTTGATATTTTGCTAAATACAAACCCAAATATAAAATCATCGCGGGTATCTGTAGAATCACTAACTGGAATATTATCTTTATCGGATATAAAATCCAACTCCATTCATTTCTGAAACTCATTAATTCATAAATTCTAGCTTCGGAATATTTACCAGAGTAAAATTCAAAATATACAGAATCCGTCAAAATATAATAATCGATAAAATATGAAAAAGCTATATACAAAATACTAAAAATTAATAATTTCATTTAACCTTTCTAAAGGTTAGAATACTTTTACTCACAACTTTATCAGATAGAACTAGATTTAATTTCAATTCTTCGTCTTTTAAAGAGTGGATTAAATAGCGGTGAGTTAAAAATTTTCCTGATTCAAAAATAAAAAGCGTGTCATTTTTAATCAACCACTTACCTTTTTTATGTTTTACAAGATTTCCTGGTCCAGCATCTGCGAAAAAGACTGAGTCCATTTCAAATGTATAAAAAGTACTATCTAGGACAAATTGAAATATTTCAGCCATTTGCATCATTTGTTCATCGGTTCCAGAGTGATAAGCTTCTGAGGTTAAAATATTCAGGAAAGATTCATTTTCGACCAACTTCCATTTTCCTTGTAAATCTTTACCACCTGTCAAACACAAAACAACAATTAAGATAAATGCGTATTTCATATCATTATATTATTAAATTAAAAGCAATTTACATATTCTCAAAGTGAAAAAGACTGCCTCTAATCGAAACAGTCTTTCTCCTAATTAAGCTTGAGGATTGTGATCTCTACAACGCTCCTCATACCATCCAACAGCCTGAATGTAGAGTTCGTTGGATCCTTGAAATCCACCATTCAAAATTGTCCAAAGATCATCACAATACCCTGTTCCCACCAGATTTTCCATCTGGTCAATTGTTAATTTTTCCATGATTTTAATTGTTTTTGGTTGTTAAAAATTAAACTACTGGTCGATTTTAGAACTTCTTTTTCACATTTCCAAATTACTAGCTACGAGAGACTTACCGTTTAGACTAAAATAGCATTTTTCCGATATCGATTTTCAGAATAATATTTTGTTTTTTAGTTATACCCCCCCCCCTATTTCCTTATAAAATTCGTTTGAAAGTCAAAAAACAAAATTATTCATTGATTTTCATCATTTTTCTAAATCTGTGAAAAATGCAAAAAAAAATATTGATTAATCGTTATCTCTTATCAAGATTCAATGGCCAATTAAATAAACCTAATGATCAAGGCAGGAGCATCCTGAAAATTGAGAATTCAAAAGACTCAATGGACAAACTCAATGATCAAAGCAGGTATCTTCCTACTTCGGATGAGGCTTATCGCGATTAATCTTTTGCCTCCCTTTTGAGAGCCACAATTCAGAACTGTTTTTTTGCCCAAAATCATCCGATTTCTACAAGACTACAGCCATTCAAATTCCGAAATTTGGGAGAATGCCTTACTTTTAGAAAAACAAGTACCAAACTATGTCTAAATCAAATTCTATTCTTGCACTTCTTTTTTTGAGCTCAGCAATCATTTCCTGCGATTCAAAACCACAATCAGAATCCTTGAACGAGGGGAAGATGATCATATCTGCCCAAGAGGAACCTACAGAAAAAGAAGAAGGAATGACCTGGATTCCCGGTGGAGAATTTGTAATGGGAACCAACGAAATGGATGCCTATCCTGCAGAAAAACCCGCTGTGGAATTAGGAGTTCAGGGTTTCTGGATGGATACACATGAAGTCACCAATGCCGAGTATGCCAAATTTGCTGAAGAGACGGGTTATGTCACGCTCGCCGAAGTGAAGCCTGAATGGGATGTTTTGAAGCAGCAGTTGCCTCCAGGAACTCCAAAACCAGATGAATCCATCTTGGTAGCTGGATCGATGGTTTTCACGCCTCCTCCTTATGAGGTCCCAACACAAGATATCTCACTTTGGTGGAGCTGGGTGGAAGGTGCCAATTGGAGACATCCTGACGGACCTAAAAGTACAATTGAAGGAAAAGAAAATCATCCCGTGGTCCATATTTCCTATGACGATGCCAAAGCTTATGCAGATTGGGCTGGAAAACGACTCCCTACAGAAATAGAATGGGAGTTTGCCGCGCGTGGCGGAGCAAAAGGAAAGCGATTCGCTTGGGGCGATGAGCTCACTCCTAATGGACACTATCTTGCGAATACATTTCAGGGAAATTTTCCAAATGAAAATCTTGAAATGGATGGCTTCGATGGAACTTCTCCTGTTAAATCTTTCGCTCCAAACAGTTTTGGCTTGTATGATATGATCGGAAATGTATGGGAACTCACAGACGATTGGTACGATGCCCTGAAATATGCCCGACTTGCAGGTCAAGCTCCAAAGCTCGATGCCGGCATGAATCCTTGCTATAATCCTGACAACCCCTATGCTAAGGAGCGTGTAATCAAAGGTGGATCTTACTTGTGTGCCGCTAATTATTGCGTGAATTATCGACCTTCTGCCCGTCAGGGACAATCTTTTGATAGTGGCACATCCAATGTAGGTTTCAGACTGGTGAAAAGTGTAGCGAACAAATCCATTACGCTGAACTGAATTATGCTAAACTAATCGATAGTGATATTTTAAGAATTGTAATTTTCCTTTTTCCCGATAAATGAAACACGGTGCACTTGTCTTGATTTCTTCCTTCTCCTTTCAAGCAATTCCTTTGGACAGCTCAAACCTAGTTTTGAACCGTATGAATGCAAAGAAATCTTAGGGGTATTTGTCCACAGCATCTCAGACACTGCTTTCTGAGAAGGAATCCCAACCCCAAAAACGCTTAAGCAGGTACTTTTATAGTATTCCAGCCAGTGCTTAAACCCTCCTATTTCTTGTTTAAAAAGCAGTTTCTCCAATAATTCAGCTTGATAGGAATTACTTTTCTACGATGTTTTCTTTAACACGATAGGAATATCGACTATCTATTTGAAGCTGTTGTGCTTCATTTAGTGAGGAAGACTCTTTGTTGAATAAAGTCATTGAAGCTTCTTCTGCAAGTGAGCTCAAAATGTTGGCTATTTCTTTTCTGATACTGGTATAAAAATTAAAGCTTGATTTTCGGTCAAATTCTAGAATCATGTAATAATCGGTATGCTCCTGAATTAATCCCTCCAATTCAAGTCTGAAATCTTCGACGGTAATGGGCCTTTTGGATAAAAAAAGTTCGTCTTTACCCGAAATGAAGATTGGAATAACAAAATAGTCAGCTTCGTTAAATTCTGTTGTGGGTTCCGAAACCAATGGATCTGAACTAGCCAGATTCAACATTGTCAAAAGCGTCAACGCTCTATAGAAAGGAGTCTCAAAATCATTGACATTTAATACTTCACTGATGGCCCTAGACACTTCAGCTGGAGTGATCGTCTCAGGATTCAATGCAGACAAAGCCTTACTCATCAAGAAATAACTTGAACCATAGAGTACTTGAGAATTCATTTGTCGAAGTTTCTCCAAGCAATCTGAGGAATAATATGAACCCGGATCCAATTTCAAAAGCTCAAAAAAATCTTCTGCGGGCGGAGGCACAGCAAGAAGGATATCTTTTTTAAGTTGGATTTTCAAGAAATACTGAAAATAGGAATCTCCACTTGCATCTGAAAGGTCTTCATTCTGAATAAAAAATTTCTCCAAACGATCCAGTTCAGACTCCAAGTCCACGCTTTCTTTTTCAAAAGACTCTTCCAGACAATTGTACAAGAATTTCTCCACATCTTGATTTGCTTTCTGCGAAAAAATAGGTTGAATAATGATTAAAGTAATAAAGAGAAATAAATATCTAACCATTTGACAACCTGTATTATAAACTAAATAAAATATTAAGCAGACAAGGAATTATTTCTTAAGTAGGATAGGATTTTAGAAAATAATAAGCCGTTATGGCAGGTCGTAGCCACGAATTATTCGCTGGATATACTTTCCGAGAATATCAAACTCAAGATTGACAAGATCACCCGCTTTTAGTTGATGGAAATTAGTATGCTCATAAGTGTAAGGAATTATGGCTACCGAAAATCTCCCTGGTCCAGAATTAAAACAAGTTAAGCTAGTCCCGTTAATAGTGATTGATCCTTTTTCTACAGTAACATTTCCATATTGAGAATCGAACTCTAGATCAAATAGCCAAGATCCACCTTCATCAGTAACTGTTTTTACTTTTCCTGTTTGATCCACATGTCCTTGCACTACATGTCCATCAAACCTACCATTTGCAGGCATGCTGCGCTCAAGATTCACTGATTTGCCCACATTCCATTCCACAAGATTGGTTTTGGAGATTGTCTCATTAATGGCAGTCACGCGATAGGATTTTGGACTAGTTTGTACCACCGTCAAGCAAACTCCATCATGGGCAAGTGATTGATCAGTCTTTAACTCACTGGCTAGATCTGAGTCAAGATCAAAATGTACGTTTGTGCCTTCCTTAGTGATCTTTGAGACCACTCCTGCTGCTTCAATTATTCCTGTAAACATGCTGATTTCTAATTTCAAAGTATTCACCTATAAGCAAAAATGCCCTATGGGAGTTCAAATTAAGCCAAATATTCTTCTATCTTCGACCGCCTGTTAAAATTGTTCCATGCCGCTGCTAAAATTAGAAGATACCTACCTCCACAAAGGAAAACGAAAAGTGCTTCTCGCATTACTTAGGGAAAAAGGAATCAAAAGTGAGCGTGTCCTTCACGCTATCAATACTTTGCCCAGACATTTTTTCTTCGATTCGGCTTTAATTTCGCACGCATACGAAGACAAAGCGTTCCCTATTGGAGAGGGTCAAACCATTTCTCAGCCTTATACAGTCGCTTTTCAAACGGAGCTTCTGGATGTAAAGGAAGGTGATAAAATCCTGGAAATTGGAACTGGTTCTGGCTATCAGGGCAGCATCCTGCACTTACTTGGGGCTGATGTATATAGTATTGAATATCAGCGTAAACTATACGAGGGAACAAAGCGATTTTTAAAACGATTGGGAATTGAATTTCATCTTTTTTATGGAGATGGTACGGGTGGAATTCCAGCTCATGCCCCCTACGACAAAATTATTGTCACAGCAGGAGCTCCTGTAGTTCCGGAGGCTTTGATCGAGCAGTTGAAAGTGGGTGGAATACTGGTCATTCCTGTGGGTGATAAGAAACGTCAATCAATGGTTCGCATAGTGAAAAAATCATCCACAGAAGTGGACAGAGAAGAGTTTGATGGATTTTCCTTCGTTCCGCTTTTAGGTAAAGATGGATGGAATTGAGAGATGCTGGATGTTGGGTGTCGGATGCTAGGTGTTGGATGACCGATGTCAGGTGCTAGGTGATTGATGGCCGATGACCGATGTCGGATGCTAGGTGATTGATGTTGGATGACTGGTGTTGGATGACCGATGTTGGATGCTAGGTGATCGATGACATACAACTGCCCTCAGAAGATTGTAAACATCGCGACCCACAACCGATAACCGACAACCGACATCAATCTTAACGAGTATAAATAAACAGATTTCCCACTGCATTCAACACGAAGTAGAACCCACAACCCACAACTGACAATCCATAATCAATGCTAGGTGCTAGATGTTGGATGACCGATGTCGGATGCTAGATGATCGATGACCGATGTCGGATGCTAGGTGATCGATGACATACAACTGCCCTCAGAAGATTGTAAACATCGCGACCCACAACCGATAACCGACAACCGACATCAATCTTAACGAGTATAAATAAACAGATTTCCCACTGCATTCAACACGAAGTAGAACCCACAACTGACAACCCACAACCGACAACCGACAACTGACATCAATCTTAACGAGTATAAATAAACAGATTTCCCACTGCATTCAACACGAAGTAGAACCCACAACAGACAACCCACAACCGATAACCCAAATTTTATTTTGAATAGGCCCCGATTCGCTCTTCGATCAAAATTTAATTTCTAATTTTGTCCAAAACATCACACACCTATGGCTAAGAAGAAATTCGCAAAAGAATCTTCGACGATCATGACCGAAATGGTCCTTCCTAACGATACCAATACACTCAACAACCTAATGGGAGGTAAATTGATGCATTGGTTGGATATAGTAGCTGCGATTGCAGCACAAAAGCATTCTAATCGAATCGTAGTTACTGCATCAGCAGATAATATTTCTTTTAGGCAACCGATAGCCTTAGGGAATGTGGTAACCTTGACTTCCCAAGTAACGCGTTCTTTTAATTCATCCATGGAAGTCTTCATTGAGGTCACCGCAGAGGATATTCCTGCAAGTAAAAAGGTGATGACCCATCGTGCCTATTTTACCTTTGTGGCAGTGGATCAAAATGGAAAACCAATTGAAGTGCCTGAAGTGGTGCCAGAAACTCCAGAGGAAATCGAGCAATTCGAAGGTGCGCTGAGAAGACGACAGCTTCGATTGATACTTGCCAAGCGAATGAAACCAGAAGATGCAGCGGAGTTGAAGAGTATTTTTAATATAATTTGATCATTAGAAACTCAAAATTTTCTAGAAAAGCCGAGATTAAACCCTTGGCTTTTTTGCGTTCAGGTGATTTATGAGCAATTTCCCAATATGGAAGAAATGAACATCCAGCAACTGCAATATATTCTGACAGAGGAACTTTTTCTCATTAAAGAAGAATTCGAAATCAAGCTCGTTTCAGGAAAATCTGAACTGAATCCAATTCAAGACAAGCCTCAAAATCCAATTCCTAAAGAAGTCAGTGTACCTGAGTCGTCAGTAGTCCAGGAACGGGCAGGTGACTATTCTATGATTGCTAAAGAACCTATTCCCATTCGTGGCAATTTCGAAAATGGGGTTTTGATCCTCCATGAGGAAGAGGAACTTGCAGATGACGTGATGGAAATGATGGTAAAAATGATGCAAGCGGTAAATCATTCTATGAATGAGGTTGGGATGATCTCATCCAGAAATCTGGAAGGTCGAAGCTTAGCAGAATTTATTGACTTGAATGCGCGTAAAGTCTTGAAATTTGGTAAAATAAAGCATCCGATCGATGCACTTCCTGCTTTAGAATATACCATTCATACTGAAGAAGAAACCGAATATTTATTCGCCGATTCTTTGAGCGTAATCTCTGAAGACCGAGATTTAAAGGTGAAACTTTGGAATTCACTCAAAATATTATTCAATATTTCTAAAAAGTAAGCGTATGACTCCTGAACAAACCACATGGGCCAAGCGATTTCGGTGGATCAGTTTGATCGAAGGAATTTCATTTTTGCTGTTATTATTTATTGCAATGCCTTTGAAATATACAATGGGTATACCTGAGCCGGTAACCTACGTAGGATGGGCTCATGGAGCACTTTTTATACTGTATATTTACTTGGTTTTTCCCACCGCTCGAAGTTTGAAATGGGGATTTAGCAGAACTTTACTTGCTCTTATGGCCAGTGTACTCCCTTTTGGACCATTCATTTTTGATCGAAATCTTAAGAAAAGTCAACAGGTAGATTTCTAGATATGGCGATGATCAGCAAGAAAAAGATTGTCTATAAAATAACTGCAGGCTTAAGGAAGTACCTAATTAAGTATTCACGTGCGATAGATATTCCTATTCATTACAATGAGTTGCTTCGATATACAAGCTCCATTGCACTTTATGATTCGAAAGATCAAGATACCTTCTGGGAAACTGTCTTCTATGATCAATCGGATCGGGAAGAAATTCATCTGAACGTCAAAAAAATCTATGCCCTACTTAAAGCTGGCGGTGACATTTCTGTAATGGAGCATCTGTACGTGGATCGGATTGACCTGTGTGTTTACGGGAATACGCAGCCTTTCAGGGTGAGAATTGTGAATCGAATCAATGATAACTTTGATTACTTCTATGTCAAAAATGCAGATGCATCACGTATTTACGGCTTAGAGTTGGAACACTTACTTTCTCCAAATCGAATCGGCTATCTGGTCCATAAAAATACCTTGATTGAAGAACATATAGCTGGCATTCCCGGAGATAAATTTATGCGAGATCACATGGAAGATACCCATTTGAATCCAATTCGATTGGCAAAGGAGTTTGTGAAGTTTAATGAACGGTGCTTTGTACGAATGCTGGGAGATATGCATTCTTCAAATTTTGTAATTGATGTGACTCCCGACTTTGAAGAAACACACTATCGGATTCGTGCAATTGACTTTGATCAACAATCTTATGAGGGTAAAAAATCGATTTATCTGCCACAATACTTCAAAGAAAATAATGTGCTGATTCAATTGGGAATGAAATACATCACTCCGGAATCGATGCTTCAGTACCAAAAAGAGGAACGTGCCCTGATTGCAAATCGTCTTCGCTCTTCACATAAAGGAATTGATGATATCCTAAGATCTATGGAACATGTTCGCATTTCTCCACCTGCAAACGTCAATTTGCTAAAGTTTGAGCTGGCAAAGCATTATGGGAATAATAAATTTCTTGAGGCCTCAAACATGGGACAGGTTCTTCGAATCAGTTTAGAGCAATTGACCAAAAAGTAATTTTATTACAAATTTACGGTATTTTTAGTTGCAACGTACGGTTTTCTATCAATAAAGGGTAAAACCAGTGTGGAATCGACTATCCCGATCATCATCGCATACTGGCAAAATGCCTGCTTCGCTCAGTCTCTCATCATCGGCCTGCCCGGATTCGATGGGTATTCCAATCGAGAAATAAAAGTGAATAAGGCCACTGGCATAAGTGCAGGTTACCAGATTACTTGATACGTGAATCCCTTGATTTGATATTAGCTTGCTTTAATCCTCACAGCAACGCATAATTCCATTGGGTTTCGAATAAGATTCAGATCCGATGCGCAACCGAGATTTTGTCTGGAATCAGGAGTATGGGTCATATAACTACACAAAATTGATAATTACTAATCACTCAAAAAAGGGGCTAAATCTTTACGACTTAGCCCCTTTTTATTTTATATTAACTTTCGGAGGTAGCCTCCATAGCCACTTTTACCGAGTTTGTCGGCAGCTTCAAGCAATTGCTCTTTACCGATAAAACCATTTCGGTAAGCGACCTCTTCAATACATCCAATTTTCAAGCCTTGACGCTCCTCGATAACTTCCACAAATTGAGCCGCTTGCAAAAGTGATTGGTGAGTGCCCGTATCCAACCATGCAGTACCTCGATTCAAAATCGCTACTTGTAATTTTCCTTGGTTCAAGTACACATTGTTAATATCTGTAATCTCCAACTCCCCTCTTGGACTTGGTTTGATATTTTTAGCGATATCCACCACACTGTTATCGTAAAAATACAATCCTGGAACAGCATAATTTGATTTTGGATTTTCGGGCTTCTCTTCAATACTAATTGCCTTTTGATTTTCATCGAAAGTCACCACGCCATACCGCTCGGGATCATTGACGTGATAGGCAAATACTACTCCACCCTGAGGATCCGTATTTTCCTGTAGTGTTTTGTGAAGACCCGAGCCGTAGAAGATATTATCCCCCAAGACCAAGGCTACTTTATCTTTGCCAATAAAGTCTGCACCAATGATAAATGCCTGAGCAAGACCATCTGGACTTGGCTGAACGGCATATTCAAAGCTACACCCTACTTGAGAACCATCACCTAAAAGTCGTTGAAATGCTTCCGAATCTTCCAGAGTGGTAATAACTAAAACCTCTCTGATTCCTGCCATCATCAAAACTGATAGCGGATAGTAGATCATCGGTTTATCATAAACCGGCATTAATTGCTTGCTGACGGCGAGCGTCAGTGGATAAAGTCTTGTGCCGGATCCTCCGGCTAGAATAATTCCTTTCATGAAGATTTAGTGATTTATTAGTCAATTGTAAAACTACAATTCCTAGCAAATAATAAAAACAGAATACTAGTCAAGTCTCAATTCTATCCCTTTTTGAGAATTCAAGTTTTATATTGCATTAAAATTATCTGACATGAAATTTATAAAACCCTATTTATCAGTTTTACTATTTCTAGCCTTATTCAGCTGTGCTGACAATGGACCCATTGTTTTTCAGGATTCGTCAGGCGAAAAGTACCGACCTGATTACCACTTTACTCCTACTTCTGGCTGGATGAATGATCCAAATGGTCTGATTTTTTTGGATGGAGAGTACCATCTTTTTTATCAGTTTTATGCTGATTCTACAGTCTGGGGACCAATGCATTGGGGACATGCAGTCTCCCGGGATTTGATCAACTGGGAAGATCTGCCAGTCGCATTAGCTCCTGATTCGTTGGGTTATATCTTTTCAGGAAGTACCGTCCTGGATTCAGAGAACAGTTCTGGATTGGGTACACTACCAAATCCTCCGCTGATAGCAATTTTCACCTATCATAATATGATCGCTGAGCAGCGCGGTAGCACAGAGTATCAAAGCCAGGCAATAGCATACGCTTTGGATAATGGACGGACTTGGACCAAATATGCCGGCAATCCAGTACTCCCAAATCAGGGGATCAAGGATTTTCGAGATCCAAAAGTAAGTCGAGTTACCAATTCGGATGGGACTCAGCAGTGGATGATGACCTTAGCGGTACTTGATCGGATCCAGTTTTACTCCTCGTCTAATCTGATCGATTGGACTTTCGAAAGTGAGTTTGGATTAGGAATCGGTGCTGATGGAGGAGTCTGGGAATGTCCGGATTTACTTCCTTTTACCAGTCCAGATGGATCTCAAAAATGGGTTCTGCTGGTCAGTATTAATCCTGGAGGTCCCCAAAAAGGATCTGCTACGCAGTATTTTATCGGTGAGTTTAAGGATGGCGCTTTCACCGCCGATGATGAAATGATCCGCTGGATGGATTACGGACCGGATAATTATGCAGGAGTTACCTGGAGCAATCTACCAAAGGACCAAGATCGAACTGTATTAATTGGATGGATGAGTAATTGGCTTTATGCCCAAAAAGTACCAACCGAGATTTGGCGATCAGCGATGACTATCCCCAGATCACTCAGTTTATTTGAGGTTAGTGGGACCTTACTTTTAAAAAGCAGTCCTGTAAAGGAAATGGAAAACCTGAGATTCAAATCCTATTCGATCTACAGTTCAGAAAGTGCCCTCCCATCTCAAAGTTCAGAAATCATGGCCGATGTATCAGAGAACTTTGTCATACAGTTAAGCAATGATTTGGGTGAACAAGTGCGTATTTCCAAAGAATATGGCTTGGTCTCTGTAGATCGCTCCAGAGCTGGGAGCAGTTATTTTCATCCAGATTTTGCAGCCTCTTTTAGTGCGCCTATGAGCTGGAAAGCTGAGAAAGTCCGGATTTTTCTCGATGCATCTTCAATCGAGTTATTTGTCAATGATGGGGAATTAACGATCACCGCTCTTCTCTTTCCAAGCCAACCTTGGAATAAGGTTTCACTTCTTTCGGGCGCATCTGATCTGGAAATTTTCGATCTCAAAAAATAGTATTGTGTGCGTATAGGTTTTGTTGTTTTTTCTGTTCAAACTTGATAAAATAAACTAGTAAAAATGAAAAAACTACTCTCAATACTTATGATTTCCCTTAGTTGGATCATCGGATTGGTGGCAGTTTTTTCTTTTGATCAAGTTCCCCAGACTAAGGATCAGCAAATCTCTGTTCAGGCAAATTTTGATTTTTCGCAGGATTACGAAATCGAAATTTCAAGTACAAATCTCTCCATTGAGATCCCGAGCTTTAAAATTGATTGGCAGCTTTTTGGAAAGCTGAATTGCGAATGGGAGACCTTCTCAAGAACCCTACTTACCGAACTTTCATTGCAGGAGCATATCAAAAGGACAGTTGTCCTTTTTGATGTAAAATCACTTTTTATTCACTTTTTTTATCCTTGGTAGATTGGATTGATTTCAGCGGCTGAGCACTCGGCTATTTTAAAATCAATTCATATATAAAATCTACACTCATGCAAACTGTTGATATGGCAACTATTACGTTGTCAGCTTTATTAATTACAGGTTTTATCGCTCCTTTTGTCATTTATTCATTTAAGACAAAACGTACAGAAAAAGTAAAAATTAATTCATTTAACGAATTTAACAAAGAACACGGAATCGACCCAACTGTGGTAGACCGATGGAGAAAACACTATATCCTTGGCTTGGACAAGTTGAATAATAAATTGGTATATTTTAGATATGGCGATTTTCCTCAGCAAGCAGTCTTTGACTTGAGTGAAGTTGCTAAAGTCAGTATCCAAGAAAAAAACAGAATTGTGGTCGTGGGTTCAGAAAAGCGAAGTATCCTCGAATATCTGGCAATCCAGCTGCACTTCAAGGATCAAAAACACCTTGCTAGGACTATCGAAATATATGATGGCGCGCTGTTTACAAGTCAATTGGGAGAACGAGTCATAGCTGGCAAGTGGACCGCCCTGCTTAACTCACACATGAAAAATTCTTAACTTGAACATATTATTTTAGGTCTTTTAATTTAAAAGTGATCAAAATTTTTGGTCACTTTTTTTGCTTTATTGACTTAGTGTCTTTTCATTTTAAGTGAAATTGAACTTTAACCGTAAAAGAGCGTGAGTGAAGATAAACTACTCAAAGAATATTCAGGCAGAGAAGTAGTCAGCACTTTTAGGGTAGGTAAATATATTCGTTCTGAAAAATGGGCAATTGGGCTTCCAGAGGTATTCAGGGGTAAATGATAGACCATAGATGAGCTCAGATAAAGCCAGTTTGGAAAGAATAGCTCAAAGGGTTAAAATGCTCCAGTGCTGTTTTAAGCTATTGTTCAATACAAGCAGACCAAAATCGAAAGTTTGAGTGCTGTCCAACTAGCCGAAGCAATTCCGAATGATCTCTTTGACAGTCTGCGTGAGCCTGGAATTAACATAACTTCAGCAAAAGTGAAAAAAACGAATAAAGGTTTTACTTGTTATAATTTATTGGCTATTCAAAATAAATGATTTTTTGATGGCTCAGATAAGAAGATAATCTTTAATGAATAATCTCAAATGAGGAAAGTTTTAGTGCTGTTTGCGCACCCAAAGTTTGAACATTCGGAAGCAAATCACGAATTGCTTCTTGCAATTTCCAATCTCGAAAATGTAGAAGTTCGGGATTTATATGAGTTGTATCCAGAGTTCAATATATCTATTCAACATGAACAAGAGGCACTGTTCGAAGCTGACGTGATTATCTGGCAACATCCTTTTTATTGGTACTCTTGTCCTCCTTTGATGAAACAATGGATTGACATAGTTCTGGAATTTGGCTGGGCCTATGGTCCCGGGGGGGTTTATTTGAAAAATAAGCATATCCTTAATGCAGTTACCTCCGGTGGCACAGCCGAAACTTATGGCCCAGATGGGAATAATCGATTTACGCTACGAGACTTCTTACAGCCTTTTGAGCAAACTGCAAAGCTTTGCAATATGACCTACTTACCGGTTTTTCATATTGGAGGAACTCACCAGATCAGCGCCGAAAAGTTAAAAACCGGTGCCTATAAGTACCGTGAATTACTGATCCAGCTTCGAGATGCAGTCCTATTGGATGAAGCATCTTTGCAGAACTTTTACTTCAAAAACGACTAAATATGGAAGGGTTTTTACCTCAAGCCATCATATTCATAACCGCTGCCATTGTCTGCGTGCCGATCGCTAAGCGACTCGGGATGGGGTCGATTTTAGGATACCTTATTGCGGGAATCGTTATCGGCCCTTACTTTTTAGGATTTTTGGAAGAAGGCGAAGACATCATGGAAAAAGCCGAGTTTGGTGTAGTGATGATGCTATTCCTGATTGGTCTTGAATTAGAGCCAAAAAATCTCTGGCGAATGAAGAAACTGATCCTACAAGTTGGTCTTATCCAGGTATTGGTGACCTCAGCAGTCCTGTTTGGGATTGGTCTGGGTTTAGGATTTTCCTGGCAATTGTCTCTCGCTGTAGGCCTTTCCATGGCACTTTCTTCCACGGCGATTGTACTCCAATCACTGAAGGAAAAAAATCAAATGGAAAGTCAGGTAGGTAAGTTTTCCTTTGGAGTGTTATTGATGCAGGACATTGCCGTAATTCCAATTTTGGCAATTCTTCCTCTTTTGGTAGTAGTTGGTTCTGCACCAATAGACGCTGAAGTTGGTTCCTATGGATTGATCGAAAGCTATCCAGGCTGGCTTCAGACGCTGTTTATATTTGGGGCAATTGGCGTAGTGGTTTTATTAGGAAAATTTGGATTCGGTCCGCTGTTGAACTGGGTCTCAAAAACTAGACTACGTGAGTTATTCACTGCTTCTGCCTTATTGATCGTGGTAGGAATCGCTTTCTTAATGGAATTAGTCGGACTGAGTCCAGCGCTGGGGACTTTCTTAGCGGGCGTAATTCTTGCAAATAGCCCTTACAAACATGCCTTGGAGTCTGATCTGGATCCTTTCAAAGGGCTTTTACTTGGACTGTTTTTTATGGCAGTCGGCGCGACTATCAATTTCAATCTAATTTTTGCAAATACATCCATTATTGTCGGTGCAACCGTTTTGATCATTACATTAAAAACAGGGATAATTCTTGGGATAGGCAAATTCAAAAAACTAAGTATTTCAGAAAACCTCCCTTTTGCAGTTGGACTATCGCAAGTCGGTGAATTTTCCTTCGTTACTTACGCTTTTGCGCTTCAGCTCGGGATTTTAGATCAAAGCAATTCCGATTACCTTATGGCGATTACTGCGTTAAGTATGACCATCACTCCTATTCTAATGGTTTTGATGGACAAATTCATTTTGCCTCGACTTAATCGAATCAATGCGAGCGACAGAGAGATGGACGATATCGAAGTAAACCATAAAGTTATCTTGGTAGGATTCTCACATTTTGGATCCACGCTGGGAAGATTTCTTCGGGCAAACGGCGTTGAGGCTACAGTCCTTGACTTTGATCCAGATCGGGTAGACTTCTTGAGGAAAATGGGATTCAAGGTGTACTATGGGGATGCCACTCGATTGGACCTACTCCAATCAGCAGGAGCTGAAGATGCCAATATTCTGATCTCTGCGATTCATGATCCAGAGACGAATCGGAAACTCGTTGAGCTCTGCAAGAAAAATTTCCCAAATCTGGAAATTATGATCCGAACAAGAAACCGGACTGATGCTTACGAACTGATAGAAATGGGAGTTAAAAACATCTACCGCGAAAATCTTGACACTTCCATACGAATGGGTCAGGATGCGCTTAAAAAACTGGGCTTCCGTGCGTATACTGTACTTCGATTGGGACAGAGTTTTCGAGAGTATGATGAATCTGCTTTGAAAATTCTGGCTAAATACAAAAACGACGAAAAGAAATACATCTCAGTAGGCAAGCTTCAAATCGAACAGCAAGAGGCCTTGCTTTCCGGCGAACTCGCCAAAAAATTCTCCTTGAATGATCATGCTTGGGATAGCGAAAACATGAAAGAAGCATTGAATAAAAAGCACTAGTCACTACACCGGAGTTGATGTCAATGATTGTCACAAGTAGTGCTCGAAAACCATGTCTTGTCCTAACTAGGATTTGACCAGCTCTCAAGGCATTATCCTTGATTATTCAAGTTGAATTTCAATTAGTGTTTATCTTTAAATTTCCAAGGCTCATAACCAAAGTACGTCAAAATAGAAATTAGAAAAAAAAGGCTATAAGGGTATCCGGAATGAAAAACCCGTTGGTCCAAGGTTGATATGCTGTACTAATGCTGGTAATTCATTAGCATGAGCTTGATGAAAACCATACAATATTCCATCAAAAGCCATTAAAAAAGCCCCTTGGAGAATTAGCGATTTACCGAAACCAATTAAACGCTCATTCCCTTTTCGAAGTCCTCTTTCTTTCATGTAGAGACCTCCTGTGATGTAGGCCAAATCTAAAGCTGCATTGAATAATAGGACTTTCTCGATCCCCTGCTGTGACTCCATCGTTGCCCAAAAATCAGTCCCGGGGACTTCTTTTGTAGCTTGCCAATAACCAAATCCAGCTAGTGCCAGATTTACAGAATTCCAATAGAGATTCATCTGGTGGAAAGCTTTAGTTTCCCCGCTGGTCTGACTCGCTCCTATCCCACCCCAAACCATATTTCCAACGGCCCAACTCCCAAGAATCACCATTCCTTTTTGATTGTAATCGATTCGGGTTTGATTAAAGTCCTGAAGCTGCGGGATGTTCTGTGCAAAAACTTCCATTGGAAAGAAAACGACTGAGATCAAGGCCAGTGTGAAGAATATTGGCGTGTTGGAGTTTTTCATGAATTGGAAACGCTAAGTATGATTAATAGTTTAGATCAAAATTAAGCCAGAATCCTAAAGATTTCTAGCCTACAAATCCGAGTCAAAGTCAGGGTGTTTTTCATTCTAAAAACACAATTTATCATCTTGGAAAGTAATGCGTTGAAAATAAGTACAAAGCTCAAGTTGATATTCATTATCCATCCCAGCACCTGCGAGATTACTTATAAAATAGTGAGTTTTGGGGTTATCTCAGTTGCATTGGAATGTCCTAATGCTACTTTGGAATTTTCCTGATGGACTACCCATTTTCCATGAAAAATATGCAATCAACTAGGTCAATTGAGGGAACTCTCTGTACTTTATTGAGATTGTTTGAATAATTACTTGAAAACAAAAAAAGCAAATAGCTTGGTACTCTTAGTACATTACACCTATCAAACACTTTGATTACAAGTTAAATAAGGAGAATTAAGTAACAAAAGATTTAAGTTCCCAACTAATGATTTATCTGAAACATACAAAATCTAAGGGTTAAACCACCTCACGATTTCAACAAAATTCTGATTTTCCCGTTCGCCTTCGTATCGATTAATAACTCAGAAGGTTCTTTGTTATTATCCAGACCTGCTAAGACATACTATTAGATATTTTATTCAAAATTAAAAACATATGAACCAAAGATTTACTATTCTAAAAAAAGCCGTCGAGGTTTTTCATACCTATGGAATAACACTTGCAGGACCTCGAAAAAATGATCATTTTATTACTAATCTGGATATGGATCCTGTTTTTATAAATGGATTAATTTTTGAATTGGAATACCAGCTTCAGCTATTCATAAATGAAGAAAACATCTACACAGCAAAAACACCAAAAGAACTGATCACACTACTTTTAAAAATTCGTTACACTAGTTGATCAACAAGTGTTTAAGTCTTACCAAATCAACAATACTTTAAGGTATGGAAAATAAAACCTCTCTAGGATCTGTCCGCGCTAATATTCAGATCGGTGCTACAGTCACTATTATTGAGAAGCATCATCAGCGGACGGGCGAACTTACAGAAGGAATTGTCAAAAAAATCCTGACAAATTCCCCATCGCATCCGCATGGAATTAAAGTAATGTTGGAAACTGGGCAAGTGGGCAGGATTAAAGAAGTATTGTTCGATTAGTTTGATTTAGATGACCAAAAAATAGTTTAAAGACCTTGGGAATTGAATCAATACCAGAAGAGTTGCTATCATTTGAATATTGTATGCTCGTTTTCTTCATTGGTCATCTTTTCTATATCGCTTTTTTAATCCATTGAGAAAATTCCGGAGAATTTGATCCTTACAAGGTCGATATTGGGATTGGGTAAGTTTTCGAAAAAATGCGCTCAACTCATGCGGGCTAATGTGCATACCCACGGATGAAAGTATCTCTAGTACGTCATCTTCTTTCAGATTCAAAGCAATGCGCAGCTTTCTGAATATAATATTATTGGTTAGCGTTTTTTCTGGAATAGGATCTTCTCCCTCTTTTTTTCCCCTTTTATTAATTATAAATCCATTTAGAAAAGCTGCCAAATCAACGTCTACAATTGACTTATAAAATGGCTCATCCTCATTTTTTAAAAAATTTGCTACTTCCTCGCGCTTAAGATCCAATCCACCTGATTTGAACATCATGACCATCTCTGGATCTTTGAAGTTGAAAATATATCGGATGGTTCGTAAAATGTCTGAATTTTCCATAAATAAATGCTAAACTAATTTTCCAAAGGTAAGCATGAATAGCTAAAAGCTAGGTCAGTTTAGAATTTAGAATAACTTCCAAAAAAGATGAAAAATAATTCAGCACTAAGGAAACTTATTACTCTGTATAGTGTTATGTGATTGTTAAAAAAAACTAACCTATTCAAAATGAAAAATTTAAGATTATTCTCCTTTGTAGCTGCAGTCGCAGTTTCCACATTTGCAATGAGTTGCGACAGTAAGCCAGCTGAAGTAGCAGAAGAAATCGAAGTTGTAGAAGAAGCTCCTGCCATGGAGGTATCTAACACAGTGGTTGATATTGCTATTGGATCTCCTGACCATACAACTTTAGTAGCTGCAGTTCAGGCTGCAGGTCTTGTAGAGACATTAAGTGGTGATGGCCCATTCACAGTTTTTGCTCCAACTAATGCTGCTTTCGCCGCGCTTCCTGCTGGAACAGTTGAAGGTTTGTTGAAGCCTGAGGCAAAAGCAGATTTAACTGCTATTTTGACTTATCATGTGGTTGCTGGAAATGTGTTGGCAGGTGACTTATCTGATGGACAAGTTGTAACAACTTTGAATGGTAAGGATTTGAAAGTAACTATTAAGGATGGAAAAGTTATGATTGGAGAAGCTACAGTGGTAGCAGCTGATCTTGCTGGTTCTAATGGTGTTGTTCACGTTATTGATAAGGTTTTATTACCTTAAGTAACAAAAGTTAAAAAAAAGGCCGCATTCGCGGCTTTTTTTGTTTAAGACAGTTTTGTTTCTAGATACTCAAAAGGTTTGATAAAGAGTATTCTCAAAACTGTTTATCCAATTGACCTAGAAGCTAGTTATGCCTTTAGGACGGTATCAAGTATGTGAGAATATATGCTATAAGATTAATTAGTCACAAAATATAAAAGTTTTTTACTCATCTCAGATTTGAATTATTCATTGGGAATGAATAAAACGAGACTAAATTGTGCTTCCATTGGAATAAAACTCCAGTTGAATTTGCCACAGCCCTTATTCAGATAAGGGAAATCACTTAAAAGTTTACCTAAGGTAAAAATAAGGGTAAAGGAATACTACAATGTATTGGTCAAAACCGATACGCTAATAACCTGAATTCATTGATTTATCTCGAAAAAGTATTCGATCCAGGTACATAAAATAGTCCTGTATCCAATCCCTATCTATTCCAAGTTAATTCAGCCAAATCAGTCTACAGTAAGCTAGAATCGAATACTGACAGCACTACTATTATTCCAATCAAGGGGATATCCAGTATCATCCACTTACTATTATATGCAGTCAAATAAAAAATATTTATGGTATAATATACCATGACTTTCAAGCCTGACCATTGCTGCTATAAAGTAAGTAAATCCTTGCTCCGACCAACTTGTAAGCAGATCACTTTAGTAGATCCTGAAAATTAAATTTTCCCAACTCTCTATTAAGTATTGTATCCTAAATTTCATCCATCAAATTAGCCACATAATACTGGCCTCCCACTAGCTCAAGAACTTTTCTAGCTTTTTCATCTGCTTCATTTTTCACGAGTTATCTTGTACTTTGTCACACCAAAAAACATAAAAAGTAAAAAGAGTGAAATTAGTATAATCTCAGCCGACAAGACATCCGTATCCAACTGACCTAGCCAAGCATGCTCGCAGTGATCATTTCATAGCCTGCCTAGGCTGCTAGTTCAGTGCCAAAGAAGAATGTTTGCCAACTGGTAAGTTGAGCCATGAAAACTCCAGTCATCACTAAAAACCAGCCTAACTAATCTGGATTTTATCCTTCGCTATCTTGAAATCAGAAGTGTACCTCAGTAAAAGCTTAAACTTCCCTAGTTTTCCATTTTCCCTTTCTAAAAATAAAGAGAGTCACCAAAGAATGGAAAGAGTGACTGAAGGCAATTGCAATGAAAATCCCTAAATATTCCATCTCAAATGTAAAGGCCAAAAGATAGGCCAGTGGAATTTCCATAAACCAAAGTACTCCAATATTAATCCAAGCAGGCGTCTTGGTATCTCCTGCACCATTTAATGCCTGAGTAAGTACCATTCCAATGGCAAAAAACACATAGCCACAGGCAATCACCTGTAATCCCTGTGCTGCGATCGCTCGAATCTCTGGGGTATCTGTAAAAACACCTGCCAAAGAGGAGGCAAAAAGCAAATAGATTCCAGTCACCGAAGCCATAAAAATCACAGTATATCGAGTAGTAATCCAAACAGCATCGGCCGCACGCTGTGGCTGATTTGCACCCAAATTTTGTCCTACCAAAGTTGCTGCGGCACCAGATAATCCCCAAGCCGGTAAAATGGTGAACATCAAAATGCGAAATGCGATGGTGTAACCTGCCAGAGCAGTGGATCCAAACTCCGCATTCATCCGAGTCAAGGCTATCCAGGCGACCGAATCAATCAGAAACTGCCCCATTCCACCAAGTGAAATACCCAAGATCTTCTTAATGATTTCCCAGCTGATCTCAATGTTTTCATTGATAATTTTGAGTCGGTGCTTTCCATTAAATAAATGGTACAGTTGATAAACTACCCCGACAGAACGACCAAATGTAGTAGCAACAGCAGCACCTTCGAGTCCCCAGCCAGACCAAGTTCCAAAGCCAAAAATGAATAAAGGATCTAGAAAAATATTCAAGCCATTTGCAATCCAAAGCGAGCGCATCGCATGATGCGCTTGCCCAGCTCCCCGAAAAGCTCCATTGATCAGAAATAGCAACATGATCGCAGTATTGCCCGCAAAAATGATTCGTGAATACATCACTCCTGAGGCCACTACTGCAGGCTCTGCACCCATCAAGCGCAGAATATCTTCAGCAAAGATCCATCCTAGTATTCCCAATATCACTGAAATCGCCCCTCCGATGATCAACAATTGAAATGCGGCAGAACCTGCTTCCGAATATTTCTTTTCACCAAATCTTCTGGATATCAAAGCCGTTGCAGCCATACTTATCCCAAATCCAACCGCATAGACCAAGACTACGACAGATTCGGTCAATCCCACCGTAGCGATCGCATGCTCACCTAACTTGGCAACAAAGAAGATATCGACTACCGCAAAAAGTGACTCCATCATCATCTCTAAGATCATGGGAATAGCCAGAATAAGGATGGCTGTCTTTAAGGAAAGACTTGTAAAATCTTGCTCTTTGCCAAGGATTGCATCTTTGATTAATTGCCGAGTCATTTATGATTGGAAATTTTTTTAGATCCCAACTAATGGGCAGTTATCGCTTATCGAAAAACTGTTTATGTTAATAAAAAAAATGTGTGTCCGCAATTATGCCAGTACAGGACAAAAGCAACTTAATATATGGTAGCTCCATTACCGACACTTAGACCACCCGCCAATAGCTTGCCCCGCCCCGGTTTAAGCATAATGCTGTGGCAGGCCTGCCTCGCTGCGGCGGATTTTATCACCGGTTAAGGAAAGAAAATTTGGTTACTGACATAATTGGGTATAACTACATTGAATACTCTTCAAATACGCAAGAGATACTTTTATCGCTTATTACCCTTCACTTTCAGTCCTTCTACTTTACTTATCCAATAGATTTTCTATCCACTATGATATGCGCGTTGGGATGAAGCCATAATATTGAAGCTGGCAAATCAGTTCTTATTTTGGCCTCCAAAAGTAAATCCAAGGCAGGTTTTTTACCCTTCCCAGTGATAAAGAGAATCACCATTTTCGAAGCCATAATATTTCCAATACCCAAAGTCATTCCTTCTGTCAAAGGAACATCTACGTTCTCAATCATACCGCTTCCTAAAGTCACCGGATGCAGTTTGGCTACATGGCAATTTGGCTGAAGGAAATCGGCAGGTTCATTTAATGCAATATGTCCATTGATTCCAAGACCTAGAATACAGATATCTATTCCATCGGATATATCTAGTTCCCTCTGAATTCTATTGCATTCAGAAATTGGATCACGTGTTTCGACTTCAAAAGCAATAAATCGATCATCCTCGATTCCCAGCCTATTGAGCAACTTTTCCTGAATATCGTATTCGGATGTAAAAATTGACTCACTATCCAGCCCTACCCATTCATCTAGCTTAATCACGGTCATCCAGTCAAAAAAACCATTAGAATTTTGATGCTTTTTCGCCATCAACTGATATAATCCAGCAGGAGAATGCCCACTTGCTGCGCAAAAAAGCAAGTCTGGCGTGATCTCAATTTCACTGTGAACTAGTTTGGCACCCAGCAACGACATCTCTTGATAATCTGAGCAATTATGTATTTTCATAAAGTTAAATATGGTTTACTTTTTAATTTTTTTGTATCCACTTTTCTACTGCTAATAAGAGAAAAGTATCGCACAGATTTATTCAACTTTAGAATTTGGACTATTTTGGTCACCGGTCTACATCTCCTTAGTAGATCTCCCAGCCTTTAACCCAAAGTTAATGGCTCCAAGGTGGATAATTGGAATAAAATTGATATATCCGCGATTAGACCAGTATAAGACACAAATCAAGTGTTATATGGCAATCATTCGCACTGCCGGTGCCTCGCTGACCTATCATTCGCCCGCTCCGACATGGTATTCCCACGAATTAAGACAGGAAAAATAGGTTAGTAGCATCATTGTAGATACTCACATTGAATTTTATTTCATTCCTGATTGTAGCCACTCATTTCTATTTCTAAAAGTTCGGATTTTCCAATAACCTGTCTTATAATAGGAAAATGAGACTACGGCGGCGATCAAGTTAGAAATTGGGAATGCCCACCAAATACCTTCAAAGCTGAGTTCTGTTTTGGTTGAAAGAATGAAAGCAATAGGAAAGCGTGCAACCCAAAGGCTAAAGATAGAAATAAGCAGCGAAGCCTGAGTAAAGCGGCTTCCATTAAATACTCCATTTAGCACTTGTTGTACGCCTAATAACCCAAAGCTCAAGCTCATAATTCTAATGAACGTTGCACCATCTTTGATGACTTGGGGATCATTTGGCACAAAAAAAGCAGTCAGATTTTCTGCAAATATAAACAATAGCAATCCTATTCCCGTGAGACCGAAAAAGGCGACTTTAACACTCAGATCCCCTATTTTTTCTGCCTGTTTGATTTGACCAGCACCTATGCTTTGGCCTATCAAGGTGGTCGTGGCAATACCCATTCCTATAGATGGGACAATTACCAAGCTTAGAATTCTAGCTCCTATTCCATAGGCTGCCACCACATTACTTCCATAGTTGGTCACTAGCATCACCATCAGTGTCATCACCGCTGCTCTTGAGGATTGCTCCAAACTAGCCGGAATTCCCAATTCAAATATTCTTTTTACCCAGCGAAACTCAAGCTTCATGCAGCTTAACTTGATTTTGATTCCCTGCTTCCCTTTGAAAAGAATGTACAAACCAGCTACAGCCGATAAACCCTGCGTAATGACACTGGCTATTGCAGCACCTGCCACCCCATAGCCTTCAACACTGCCGTACCCAAAAATAAAAATTGGGTCAAGAACAAGATTTAAAAGAACTGTACCAAAAACTATATACATCGGCAAAAGTACATTCCCGATTCCCCTCATTACGGATTGGAAAACGAAAAACATAAATAAAAATACAAATCCAAAAGATGAGACTTGAAAATAGGTAACAGAATCATCTAAAATCTCAGGACCTGCCCCTATCAAATTCATCAATGGAGCTGCCGAGACATATCCCAAAAGAGCTAAAAGAATTGAAATTAAAAATACGATAAAAACAGTTTGTGAAGCTGTGAAATCAATCATTTTCGGATCATCCGAACCTTTGAATTGAGATACGATCACAGTGCCTGCAAGTGTCAGTCCAGAACCCAGCGAGAGTACCAAAAACAAAATAGGAAAACTAATACTTACAGCTGCAACTGCATTAGCACCCAATCGTCCCAGCCAAAAAGTATCAATCAACTGATAAGCTGTCTGGAGTACATTAGCCATAATAATAGGCCAAGCTATTGTGAAGAGATTCCGGACTAAACTCCCCTCTGCTAATTGATTTTTATTTTTCATGAATCAAATTATTGAGATGGACTGACCACTATAACTAATATGCCTGTAAAATTTGAAAATCAGAAGAAGAACGCTGTCTATTACTATAATTAAATATGATGCCTAGATCTTTTTAGTGTAAACATTCCCGAATCTATCCTTAACCTCAACAACCAAATTTTCCATTGATCCGGGTTTGAAGAAAAACATATGATCATTGAGCTGCGGTTCTACCCACTGTCTTCTGGCAGGTAAATCTGGTCCACTTTGCAATTCCATACTCAAAGGATCCATGGCGACAATTTTCTCCGGGGCACCCTTTTTGATTCCATTTTCAAACCAGCTGATGTCCCATGCAGGATCATAATTCCAGCAGTTGATACTCATAGAATCTTTAAAATCAGCATGATAGCCTTTGTCATAGACACGAAACTGCCCATTGACGTCTAAACCGGTACCTTTATATTGCCAACGGATTTCCGATCCTTTTGCTTCATAGATTGCATAGCCATTTGGTGTGCCATCGAAGCAAATCGGACCTGACCACCAAGCCCCGCAGACTGTTCCATGACAATGCTCGTAGATATTACCGGTTATCATATTGTCATTGAAGTGGGTATGACCAGACAGCAAGTGTACTTGATAGCCTTCCAGTAGACGATATAAATATTCCCGATTGCTGACCGTTCCACCAAGCGTATCTCGATCTGGATAGCGATTGACCGCGCCGGTAAAAGTTGGAATATGCAAGGCAACGACCACAGTTTTACCTTTTTCAACTTGTGCCAGATCTTGTTCTAGCCAGGCCAGCTGTTCCTCAGGAATGTATCCGATATACTTGGAAGAAGTACCGAGATAAAATACATCATCCAAAACCACATAATGGATCTCTCCCCGATTCCAGGAATAATAAGTTGGGCCGTAATGCCCCTTAAATGTCTGATTACTCCATTCATCTGAGCGCACTCCAAAATCCATATCATGGTTGCCAATGACTTGGAAAAAAGGAATATCATACAGCTGAACAGATTGATTGTATTCATTAAATAATTCCAGCCGATCAAAGACCAAATCACCACATCCAATTCCAAAAATATTCGGATCATTGATTGTTTGAATCGTCTTTTTAACGTCAGGAGCAGCCACTGTTAAGAGTTGATTAGCCTCGTATTCATTTTGAATCTGAGTATCTGAGAGTAGCAGGAAATGATGATTTTCGTCAGAAGAGGCTACTTTCTTCAAATCAAAATACAGGTTTTGGTCAGTTTTGGTTTTATCTATTTTTAGGAAAAAATCGGATGAGCCATTTGCTAACTTTTTAAGCTCGAAACCTGCCGGTACAGAGACGAAAACAAAGTCTCGATCAGTGCTTGAATTGAGTTCAAACTCGCCCGAGGAATTTGTAGTCACCACAGATCTGCCATCAGAGATCACCACCCGATGCAATCCAGTTCCTCCCGTGGTTACTCTTCCTCTAATCCGGATAGGGCTGAACACAGATGGGAAAATTAACTTCTTTCCAGACGCTGCTGCAAAAACACTTCCGCCAAATCCAGCGATTCCAGTGGTGGTCAGTCCAATTGTTTTAATAAATTCTCTTCTGTTAAACATTTTTCTGCTGATTTTGAATTTGAGGGTATTTCATAAAAAAGGCTTTCCTAAAAATGCATGAGATTGATGGGATTTACATTGCCTTTTTTTAAAATTCTTAATTTGTTAACAGTACTGATTTCTAAATCCAAATGGAAATACATTTTTAGCCGTTTGGTTTTCAGTTATTTAATCTTCAAGTTATTTATTTGTATTAGTTATCTGCGCGGATTCAAGCTTAATTTTGAATCAAATTTGAACAAGGAATGAGCCTATTTTTTAATATTAAATTTTCAATCAATTCGTTATGCCTAGAAAATTTTCAGATCTCCATTGTCACTATCACTTACGTGCGCATTTTACATGCAGGAAAAGCAAAAAAAGTTTGAGCGAAAAGATAAATTCAGCCCTTGGACTGTAATTGCATCAAACCGAAAAGGCTATCTGAAAGGTAAAATGGGAGCTTCTTACGCTCAAAGTGATTTAGTGAAAGCTTGGAATGGAAATGTCAGATTGACTTTCAACTCGCTTTATCCTCTGGAGTGGCAAATCGTCCGTGGCTAGATTAAGATCAATACCGTCGATTTACTCCATATGGTTATCGGAAGGACTGCCTCGCACCGTCTTCCGCTAAGAGATTAGATTCAGACTTTTTATATGCGAATTCTTACTAATCCGTAGGCTTTTGCACTGGAAAATTTCCCGATCAACTGATAAAATTTTTTGTGCGTGGCAGTAAGTATACCAGCAGCCTGATCTTCAAAACATAGCTAGAGGAATGATTTTATTTCAGTCAACAAGAGATCAGAAGGATTGAAACAATTCATAATTTTCGGTCCCTACAGTTAAGCGGGATGGCGGCAGACTGAATAACACAAAAAAGAAGCCTTCTGGGAGCGGAACTGCGCAGTTCCGCCCCCGGAAGGCTGTGTAGGTAAGTAATTTATAATCTTGCCTTCACCGGCTTAAAGACTTATAACTTGTTTAGCACCTTGATAGCTACTAAGATGTGGGATATTAGAATTTTAAGATTATCCTCAACTACACCAGTTAAACAAAGAAAATCAGGCTACTGACATTATTCAACTCAATAATTTTGAAGATCAAACTTCGCCAAAGACCTCTTTTACTACCCAACCTTTCCCCCATTCCTCTTTTTCACTTTCTGACCAAAGCTCTGGAAAGAAAATTAACTTTTGAAAACGCGGAGGTAGGTATTTCTGCCAGTTTGTTCCCCCTGTAGCAGCGATATCCACTGTATCTTTTTGAAGGTATCGCACTGCGGATTTGTAGTGGGCCAAGGGCCAAAATACGTTAGCTTTCAGATCAAACCGACGCATAATTTCAGTTAGCTGATCACTAGGCTTTCCCAGACTCATATACTTTTGCCAAAGATTTTTCCGCCTGTAATTTTCAATTAGTTGGATTAGTTTTTTACCATATTTGAGTTCAAAGTTTTTCAGCGTCAACGTCTTTTGACCAGTGGCCAATTCGATTGCTCCTTGTTGCCAATACAAATGCTGAAACAAGTCATCAGAAGGTGAGTGATAATCATGCTCATCTCGAAATTTGAGGGCTACCAAGTTGAAAGCATCTGCTGCCATCAGTTCGATTTCTCGGTATTGAGCACTTTGAAAACCACTAGACGGAAGCAATGACATTCTGAATTTTAAAAACTGCTCTCGCTCCATGCCTTTCCACATCATTGCAAAAGAGCTGATCAAATGATCGAAATACATCATGATTCGCTCCATTCGCTCGATAAAATAAGCCTCCGTGATCGCATCTTCATCCGAGATTTGCTCCATTTCAGAAATAATCAATTTGAAATAAAGCTCCGTAATCTGATGGTAGATAATAAAGATCTTCTCGTCTTTGAAGCTGGTTTTTGGTTGCTGCAGTGAAAGTAGGACATCTAGATTGATGTACTCCCAGTAGGTCAGGTAGTCAGCATACAGCAAGCCTTCAAGATAGGAAAGCATATCCTGTCCCGAAGCCTTAAACTTCTCCTGCAGTTCGTGGATTTTGTCTAATATTTTTGGGTCAAATTCAGACTCATGCATAAATACTTTTTTAGTGAAAAAGATAGCTTTTTAGCTTCCAATTTATTTACTTCGATGTTAAGGAATAAGGCTTTTATTCTAGTACAAAAGTCATTGATTCATTCTAATAAACCAAAATATTATGGAAGCTATTGCAATCCAAAAATCTCAAAAGCAGGATACATTCGAGGGGGTAGATTTTCTAGATTTGGACGATTTGCTTACGGAGGAACATAAATTAATCAGAAGTTCAATCCGTGATTTTGTGAAAAAAGAAATTTCACCTTACATCGAAGATTGGGCTCAAAAAGCCTATTTCCCATATGACATCGTAAAGAAATTTGGAGACGTTGGAGCATTCGGTCCGCAGATTCCTATCAAGTATGGTGGTGGTGGATTGGATTACATAGCTTATGGACTAGTGATGCAGGAAATCGAGCGAGGAGACTCGGGGATGCGGTCAACTGCATCGGTGCAAGGATCACTTGTAATGTATCCGATTTACAAATTTGGCTCGGAGGAGCAGCGGAGAAAATATTTACCGAAACTTGCTTCAGGCGAATTTTTAGGATGCTTTGGTTTGACAGAGCCAGATCATGGATCCAACCCAAGTGGAATGGTGACCAACTTCAAGGATATGGGAGATCATTACCTGTTGAACGGTGCCAAAATGTGGATTTCCAACTCTCCTATGGCTGATATTGCTGTGGTTTGGGCGAAGAATGAAGAAGGAAGAATTCATGGCCTTATTGTGGAGCGGGGAATGGAAGGTTTTTCTACTCCAGAGACCCATGGTAAATGGTCATTGAGGGCTTCTTGCACCGGAGAGCTTGTTTTTGATAATGTGAAAGTTCCAAAGGAAAATTTACTTCCTCACAAATCTGGTCTTGGAGCTCCGATGATGTGTCTGGATTCAGCAAGATTTGGAATCGCATGGGGAGCTATCGGAGCAGCGATGGATTGTTACGAATCCGCTCGTAAATACGCTGCTGAGCGAATTCAATTTGGCAAGCCACTGGCAGGATTCCAATTGACACAAAAGAAACTGGCCGAGATGCTGACCGAGATTACCAAAGCACAATTATTAGCTTGGAAAGTAGGGAAAATGATGAATGAAGGAACTGCCAAAACTGTGCATATCTCTATGGCAAAGCGAAACAATGTGGAGATGGCTATAAATATCGCTCGTGAGGCGAGACAAATCCACGGTGGAATGGGCATCACAGGGGAATACCCACTCATGCGTCACATGATGAATTTGGAATCTGTTTTGACTTACGAGGGCACACATGATATCCATTTATTGATCTTAGGTCAAGAGATCACCGGTTTGCAGGCGTTTAAATAGAGTCAGTAAAGAAAACTGAATCGGATTTAAACAGACTGTCTCCAGTTTTCTTAGCTAGAGATTCTTGGATAATCGTAAAAATCAGTCGACGAAGTTTCTGTATTTAATTCAATCAAAACCCTAGGCAGTTAATCCCTAGGGTTTTTTAGTGGATGTAATTAGATTAAGATTGGTAGTTTGATAGAAAATAACGGATTAATAAAATCTTAAAGATTGATTATGTATACCCGCAATAGCAGCGGTAAAGGATAAAAAGCTGCTTAATGTCACTTGAATTTGGTAGCGCTAGGCTTAATCCGACTGGAGCTAAGAGCCTTTTTCTAAATCTACTAGGATTTGATTTTTCTCAGTCACAGTATACAAAATCTCAAGCACCAACAACCCAAAACCGAAAACCGAAATCATCCAAAACCAGCAAGACCACAGCATTTCCAACTAAAAAAGTCCCATTAAAAAATCGAAACCCAACCCACAACCCATAACTGAAAACCGAAAACAGTAAGACCACAGCATTTCCAACTAAAAAAATCCCATTAAAAAATTCAAACCCAACCCACAACCCATAACTGAAAACCGAAAACCCACAACCCAAAACCCAAAACTCACAACCGATAAAACTGATAAAACC
>Ga0222709_1000033_pt1 | contig 66236 bp, 51 predicted proteins | sample AntAcemetage1692_FD_179822 | JGI IMG/M metagenome (GOLD analysis project Ga0222709, IMG submission 179822) | Saline water microbial communities from Ace Lake, Antarctica - #1692 | ecosystem: Environmental > Aquatic > Non-marine Saline and Alkaline > Saline | place: Antarctica: Ace Lake...
CTCAATTTCAGGCGAAGGTTGTTCCGGGATGTAGAAAAAACAATATTATCGGCAGAAGCGATGTTACAAATAGCCTTTATCTCCTTTATTGTCAATAAACTATAAATCCAAAACATACTCTTAAATGGAATAATTATTTAAAAATAGCAACAAAAAAACCATTCCAGCAATGAAAACCAAAAATACAATTGAGGAAATTAGAAGTGACGTGAAAAATATCCAGACTAAAATGTTCTCCATTGTCTACGAAACTCAGTCCCACACAGTAGCTATTTAGGATATAAACGAGAATAACAATTTATGATTTTTCACTCACCCGAGCAACGAATACAATAAAGTAGATGAATTGACGCAAATCCATCCGTACAAGTAAGTGTAGTTATATAAGCAGCTGTACTACAACATTAACGGCAAGTCAGGCGTAGTTACAGATTAGAAGATGATTGATAAATACTGGAGTTTAGTGGCCAAAGCCTAGTTTCTGAATGATAAGGAAGACCCAAGACTGGTTCTTATCAAAGTTGGACCAAATCGCATCAAATGGGGAGATTCACACGCTTCAGAGGTGAAAACGAGTTTTGAAATTGTAAAATAAGTCATTACTAAAACGCAATGTAACAGCATTGGACGTCAAGCAGTTAACCTGTAAAAATAAAGTTATACAAACCACTACCTTAAAAAAGAGCGAATTTGATTCGCTCTTTTTTATTTTATCCAACCCTTATGTTTTACCTTTGTACCCCGTAATCAAAACTTATATTCTTTTATGTCTTTGAACGGAAATTCTAAAACCGCCAAGTATATTTTTGTCACGGGTGGTGTTACCTCATCTTTAGGAAAAGGCATAATTGCTTCCTCGCTCGCGAAGTTACTTCAGGCACGTGGTTTGTCAGTAACAATCCAGAAACTTGACCCCTATTTAAACGTTGATCCAGGTACGTTAAATCCGTATGAACATGGCGAATGTTACGTAACCGACGATGGTGCAGAAACTGATCTCGACTTAGGTCATTACGAGCGTTTTCTAAACGTTCCTACCTCTCAGGCAAATAACGTCACAACGGGTAAAATCTACTACGAAGTACTCAGCAAAGAGCGTAAAGGCGACTATTTGGGTAAGACCGTGCAAGTTATTCCACATATCACCGACGAAATCAAGCGAAATATTACGCAACTCGGCGAGTCTGGACTTTATGATATTGTCATAACTGAGATTGGTGGCTGCGTAGGTGATATCGAATCACTTCCTTTCATTGAAGCAATCAGACAATTGAAGTGGGAACTTGGTGAAAAGAACATGATCACCATCCACCTTACCTTAATTCCTTACTTGGCTTCGGCGGGTGAGTTGAAAACCAAACCAACGCAACACTCCGTCAAGAAACTACAGGAATCGGGAATCCAACCAGATATCCTCGTTTGCCGAACCGAACACACCCTTCCCGCAGATTTAAAAAAGAAAATAGCCTTGTTCTGCAACGTTGGTATCAATTCGGTCATCGAAGCCAAGGATGCCAAAACTATTTACGACGTTCCGCTACTAATGAAAGCCGAGAAACTCGATCAACGAGTGCTTTATATGTTGGATATTTACAACGATAAAGACGCCAATCTCGACAAGTGGAAAGAGTTTTTGGGCAAACTCAAGAATCCGACCGAACAAGTCACCATCGGTTTGATTGGAAAATACGTTGAATTGCAGGATGCCTACAAATCAATTTCCGAATCGTTTATTCACGGTTCTACCGCAAATGAGTGTAAGGTAAACGTAAAGTGGATACATTCAGAGAGCTTGACCGTAAATAACATCGAAGAAAAACTCAAAAATCTCCACGGCTTACTTGTCGCTCCTGGATTTGGTGAACGGGGAATAGAAGGAAAAATCGAAGCGGTGAAATACGCCCGAGAACACAAGCTGCCGTTCTTTGGAATTTGTTTAGGAATGCAAATGGCGGTAATTGAATACGCTCGGAATGTGGTTGGTTTAACCGATGCCCATTCCACAGAAATGAACCCCGATACCCCCCACCCGGTCATTGACCTAATGAACAGCCAAAAAGACATTACCGATAAAGGCGGTACCATGCGAGTGGGTGCCTACGATTGCGAATTGAAAGAAAAGACACTCGTTAAGAAAGTTTATAAGAAGTCAACTATTTCAGAACGCCACCGTCACCGCTGGGAATTCAATAATAAATACTTGGATAAATTTATTGAGAATGGATTAATACCGTCAGGTATCAATCCTGAAACGAATTTAGTAGAAATCATTGAACTGAAAGATCACCCGTTTTTCATCGGCGTTCAGTTTCACCCCGAACTAAAAAGTACGGTTATGAACCCGCACCCGCTTTTTGTCAGCTTTATCAAAGCGGCAATTGAGTACAAGAATGCGGTGGTATAAAACCCTACCTCTTTCAGTAGAAATATCTAAACTGGTGTTGTATTATTTACAAAGAAGCGTCGTTCAATAATTGAACGACGCTTCTTTTACGTTTAAGAGTTTCCTGTATTGTTTTATTTGCTACGCAGGAGTAATCACTTCCAAAGAATTGGGAATGCATCCCGTGGTGTCGATTACTGTTACACAGGTGTAGAACTTTACGTTTTTTTGCTCATGGTCAACCCTACTGCGTAATTCGATTCTTGACCGAAGTAAAGCATACTCACACCTAACCATTCACTTATACTATTCATCGGAATGCCGCACCACCACCGCTACCGTAAAAACAACAAGGTGAAGTTTGCTCTCGTCACGTGTTTCATATCCGTTCTTTGTTACGATTTAAAAGTTATTAGTTCATTGTTGCAGATAAAACTAGCATACAATGCCGGTGTAGCCCGTGGCTTGCTGCCATACCTCCTACTCCTTGAAGGGGGACTTTTGCCACGCCGCCAACAAACTGTCTGTTGGCTTTTTTATTTCAAAGAACGATATTGCTACTGATTTGCATGGTGCGTGGTCTTACGACCACGCACAAATTGTATCACGCAACGACGAATATGAATAGCGGAAACTTATCTACTTTATTTTACCGCACTTTCCTTGTTCTGCACCTGTTGCATGATAATACCCAATCAGCACGTCATCCAAAAATCGTTAAGTTAATCATAACCGTGATATAAATACAAAGCTCCGTAAGTCCAGTTTGCTCCCTTCATTCCCGGAAAATTATTCCTGTCCATCATCAATGCAATATAGGGGGAAGGATAGCCTTCGGGCAATGCGATGATATTGGGCCAAATGCGGGTATTAATTTTATCATCCCAAGGCGGTCTTTGAACATCAACTTCCCCAAATAGCTTCAAACCTGGGTAAGAATATATAAATATCTTCCGCTGAGAACTCCCAAAGAAAACGTAGTACTTACCGCCAATTTTTTGAAGCTGCGTTCCTGTACTATTTATACTTATCGGACCAGCAATGACTTTGTAATCTCCGTCCCACGTGTCACTTTCTCTCAATACGGCTTTGTACCCATCGTGAGCTTCGCAAAGTAGCATCCGCCATTTTCCTACTTCGGCGTCATAAATACATTGAGGATCTTCGTAGTTGGCAATTAGTCCAATAGATTTAGCTTTCATAATTGAGATTCCCTGAAGCGGCATTTTAGAACTGCTTACCGCCAGAATTTCCTTTCTCTCTTTTTTATCAGGGTCACCATACGACGAGAATCCGGTGGTAAAGCCACGCCATTCTTTAGCTTCCCTATCGTAAAAAATATTTGAGGCTAACTCGTTTCTAAACAGCCCGTCACCTCTGTCGTACAAAATAATTCCTTCAAATTGAATATCGAACACCGATGGATTCAGGCTGTAAACTCCCTGCATAGGATGCGGTAAACCACCACCCCGAACGGTAATTAAAATCCACAATTTTTCGTTGTAGAAGTAGGGCGATCCGTCTTCGTAGGTGACCATCCGTAAATCGGCTTGCCCCATACCTGGCGATATATACGCACTTGCTTCCACAATTTCTATACTTGCTCCAGCGGCTAATTTTGCATCAAGGCAAAACTCAAAACTACGCATCAAGTCTTTCTTACGCAGGTCAAAATGTTTTACAAAATCAAAGCGTCCGATTAGGGTTGTTTGCTCGTGTTGCTCTAAATAAACGTTGGCTCCCACGGCAAGCATTTGGACTCTCAATGTTACGGGGCTTTCGTCAATCAACTTTACTGGCACTACAAAATCGAATTTCTCGACCTCTTGCCCTTCTTTTCCAATAATACAGCTAACAGCTTGGTGTTCACCTTGCTTTGCGACCAAATGAACAGAAATATAACTTTCTGATTGTGGATCTTTAAAGAGTAAACCATTCTCACCAGAACCCGAAAACTTATTAATGACTAAATCATACGTAGCGAATGCGTTGAAACCGCCAAGCCATCGCGTTACGGTAGCAGGTTTATCCGCAGAAATAAATAGAGCCCCTTTTTCAATGGAGAGTTTTGGATTATTTTTTTGTTCGCCAACTGGCGGGTGCATAATATCCAAACCAACTACTTTGGCGGGATTAAAATACACAAGTGGAATGCGTTGAGATTTATCAAAAATGATTCTTCGTACACCTTGTCTGATAAATTTTATCTTATCAGGAGTTGTCTGACCGACTACTTTATCGTTTGCAGAAATAATAAAGAAAAGTAAGAGGAAGAGGTAAGTAATAATTTTCATTTTATTCTAATCAGGTTTATCATTTCAAGGCGGCGTAGCCACCATTACGAGGAATTACTTTTTGTTTATAATTGCTTTGTCAAAATACTCCAAATAATGTTTTAATCTTGATAAATTCCCTTCTTCGAGGTAATAAAGTCTGGCACAGAAACCCTGAATCTTCTGCCCTTAACTATCAGAATACCTCTCATGCCTGCTTCAGGATTCTCGTGATGAAGGGTCTTACCAATCAAACGTAAGTCAATTTACTATTCCTTTCGGATTGTAACTCCCGAAAACACCAATAGATTTAGTTTTTTAAACTCAATTTATTATTTTCGAGACATAAATAAAACTAAGGTGAAGAAATCACTCATTCCACTGCTATTACTTTTTCTGTTTAGCTGTTCAAAAACTGAAGAAATTCCCGTAACCAAAGCCAAGATTCCCGTTTTTAGGATTTTGACGGAAAACAAAACTCCCGTAACATCCAAGGATGTTTACCAAGATGCTTCGTTAATAGTTGAAGGCAATATTCCCTTTGCTAGTAAAATTAAAATAAGGGGAAGGGGGAATACAACGTGGGGTTTTCCGAAAAAGCCTTTCAAAATAAAGTTAGCCGATAAAGCGGGACTATTAGACGGTCGTCCCGCTAAGGAGTGGGTTTTACTCGCTAATTACCTTGACCCTTCGTTGATGCAAAATGCCGTAGCAATGGAAATAGGACATCTACTAAAAATACCTTTCACCAATACCATAAAACCCATTGACCTTTGGCTCAATAACGAGTATTTAGGGAATTATATGCTCACCGAACAGGTGGAAGCCAAAGAGAACCGCGTAGAGGTTGGGGATGATGGCGTACTCCTTTCGTTAGATACTATCATTGATCCTGATGATATCTATTTTACGAGCAACACTTATAAGTTACCCGTTATCATAAAGTATCCAAAAGCAACCAACGACCCACGGCTACAAATCATTGAGCAGGATTTTAACGAACTTGAAAAACGGGTTAAGTCCACCGACTTTCCCAATAATAACTACCTCGACTTGTTTGATGCGGAGGCAATGGCGAAGTACCTGATTGTTTATACACTTACCTGCAACGAAGAAATAAATCACCCTAAAAGCACTTATATTCACCAAAAAAACGGCGGAAAATTCACCATAGGGCCCATTTGGGACTTTGACTGGGCTTTTTCGTACGAACAGCGTCGCATTCACTACATTAATCCGTCCCGGCCGTTATTTTGGAAAGAATCCGCGAAGGGTACAGTTTTCTTTAGGCGAATTGCCAACGACCCTAAAATTAAAACTTTGATGAAGACTCAATGGCAAGACTTTAGAAAAAGTGATTTTAATAAACTTATGGTATTCGTTGCTGACTATGCAAACCTTATAGAAGATTCAAGAAAAGCGGATTTTAAAAAATGGCAACGTGGAAAAGAGGATTTCAATACGGAAAGAGAAGATTTAAGAAACTGGTTGGAAATGCGAGCGAAGTATATGGATGACTTAGTGACTGAGTACTAAAACAGTTCATTTGACCGAGACTGACAAAAGGTTACTCTATCTTTTTCCATTCTAAAGTGCAATTAGCTACTCCCTGTAGTATGGGAAAACAAAAATCCCCGCTGCAATTACTCGCAACGGGGATTTTCTATAAATTATAGACTGGAAGCTTGAAATTACATCATGCCGCCCATGCCGCCCATGCCACCTGATGGCATTGGCACATCGCCTTTTTCTTCTGGCATATCAGAAACAACGGCTTCGGTGGTCAATAAAAGACCTGCAATCGAAGCAGCATTTTCTAACGCCAAACGAGTTACTTTGGTTGGGTCAATGATACCCGCTGCGATAAGATCTTCGTACTGATCTTCACGTGCGTTGTAACCAAATGCACCTGTGCCTTCTTTCACTTTCTGAACCACTACTGATCCTTCGCCTCCGGCGTTGAATACGATAGTTCTAAGTGGAGCTTCAATAGCAGAACGGATAATAGCAATACCCGTTGTTTCGTCAGCGTTACGGCCTTCAAAACCTTCCAATTGCGTTTGGGCACGGATGAAAGCAATACCACCACCAGCTACGATACCTTCTTCAACAGCAGCACGGGTTGCGTGCAATGCATCGTCAACGCGGTCTTTCTTCTCTTTCATTTCAAGCTCAGTAGCTGCACCGATATAAATGATGGCAACACCACCAGAAAGTTTAGCTAAACGCTCCTGAAGTTTCTCTCGGTCGTAATCAGAAGTTGTTGACTCAATCTGAGCTTTGATCTGATTTACGCGTCCTTTGATTGTATCACTGTCACCATCTCCATTGACGATAGTTGTATTGTCTTTGTCAATCGTGATTTTCTCGGCAGTACCTAATAAGCTGATATCAGCGTTCTCTAATTTGAAACCTCTTTCTTCCGAGATTACCGTTCCGCCCGTAAGTACCGCGATGTCTTCCAACATAGCTTTACGACGATCACCAAAACCAGGAGCTTTAACAGCACATACTTTCAGTGAACCACGGATTTTGTTTACCACTAACGTAGCAAGAGCTTCTCCGTCAACGTCTTCTGCGATAATTAACAACGGACGACCCGTCTGAGCAACGCCTTCCAATACAGGAAGAAGTTCTTTCATCGAAGATACTTTCTTCTCAGAAATCAGGATAAAAGGTTTCTCTAAGTCAGCAATCATTTTCTCCGTATCAGTTACGAAGTAAGGAGAAAGGTAACCACGGTCAAACTGCATACCTTCCACAGTTTTCACTTCGGTTTCAGTTCCACGAGCTTCCTCAACGGTGATTACACCTTCTTTACCAACTTTATCCATTGCATCGGCAATCATTTGTCCGATTTCAAAGTCGTTGTTGGCAGAAATAGAAGCAACCTGTGTAATTTCTTTAGAACTTGAAATAACCTGAGATTGACTTCTCAAGCCTTCAACAACCTTAGCAACAGCTTTGTCGATTCCACGCTTCAAGTCCATTGGGTTTGCTCCAGCGGCTACGTTTTTCGCACCGATTGAGTAAATCGCCTGAGCCAAAACCGTTGCAGTAGTAGTACCATCACCCGCCTGATCGGCAGTTTTTGAGGCTACTTCCTTCACGAGTTGAGCACCCATGTTTTCAATTGGATCTCTCAATTCGATTTCCTTCGCAACAGTTACACCATCTTTAGTGATTGCAGGAGAACCGAATTTTTTATCTATAATTACATTACGACCCTTTGGTCCTAACGTTACTTTCACGGCGTTTGCCAAGGTATCAATACCTTTCTTTAGCCTATCACGGCCATCCGTGTCAAAATGAATTTGCTTTGCCATTTGTTATCTTGAGTTTTTAGTTTTCTTAAAAAAATTAGACGATTGCGTAAATGTCTGCTTCACGCATAATTAAATACTCGTTACCTTCCACACTTAGTTCGGTTCCAGAATATTTGCCATACAATACATTATCACCAACTTTAACAGTCATTGGCTCGTCCGTTTTCCCTGGACCAACAGCTACTACTACGCCTTTCTGTGGCTTTTCTTTTGCTGTATCAGGAATAATAATTCCTGAAGCTGTTTTCTCCTCAGCGGGAGCTGCTTCAACCAAGACTCTATCGGCTAAAGGTTTAATGTTTACTGACATGTTGTTTAGAATTTATAGATTGATAAAAATTAAAATTTAATCCAATAGCTTCAACTTCTCTGCCAAGACTGGTTTACTGCCATTTTTCATGACAATATTTCAGACAAACCCAAGTCAAGACTCTGCAAAGGTTATTTAATGACAAAAAAGGTTGGAAATCAAACCTGACAAGCTGACAATATATGGATTTGACGCACAAAAAAAGGAGCTAATTAGCTCCTTTTAATTTCTTTGTCGTTTGGTCTTATTGCTCTGGTGCAGCGGGTACTGGTGCTGGTGCAGAAGGCATGACTGGAGCCGGAGCGGCTGGTACAGTTTGAGAACTTTCTACGTCAAATTCGCTTGATGTACCAGTGGCCGCAGTTCCTGACTTGTAAAATACGCCAGTAGCTAACGCACCTACAATCATGATGGCGAAAAAGCCCCACGTAAGGTTTTCTATCAAATCGCCAGTGCGTTGTACACCAAACATCTGAGAAGTGGCACCTCCGCCAAATTCACTTGACAATCCGCCACCTTTAGGATTTTGAACAAGTACAGCAATGATCAACAGTATTGATACAATTACTACTAAAACTATAATTGCGGTCATGGTTTATTAAATTAAAAATGTGTTGTGTTTGAGGAGATTACCAATGATAACGTGCTTAATCGATAGCGTACTTACGCTTTATTTCTTCGATTTTGGCTGCAAAGTAACCACTTTTTTCTGGATTATTTGCCATCAATGTTTCATAAACTTCTTTGGCTTCGCTAATTTTTGATTGTTTGATAAGAATTCTGGCGAAGCTTTCCGTGTAAAGTGGTGATGACATCACCGAACTATTTTCACTTAAATCCACCACTTCGGTATCAACGGGATCATCGAGGTTGATTTTGTTGATTCTTGGTTGATTTTTAATGAAGTCATTGATAATCAAAAGCTGCTCACCTAATAACCCTGACTGGTTACTATTGGCAATAGAGGCAATTAGTTCATCCTCTCGGTTATCTATAGGAATAGTGCTAAAAATAGTCTCAGAATTTTCGTCCAAGCTATTTTCAACGTATTTAGCGGTAGGTGCAGAAACCCAATCAATATCGTTTTCCATAACTTTTCTCAATGCATTGCGGCTTAACGCATAAGTAGCTGCCTTTTTAATAGCTTCGTTGGCGATATCGGGAGCTTTACTATGAATCCCTTTTGCAATAAGTGAGTATCCAAGTTGAAAAAACGGGTGCTTTTTTGTCATGTTTTCAAGCAACATGATATCATTTAAGGAAATATTTTGGGGTTCGTTTATATAATTGAGGAAAGTAGTACGGTCGATCATTCAGTTTTATTTGCGTAATGTTACTGTAAAAATAGTAAAGTTATCAGAACATGTTACCATTGAGCGGCAGTTTCTGTAAAAATGTTCAACACGATTTGGTCCAGAATTTTAGGAACCAACCGGTCTTCAACATCACTCAATGATTGTTCCGCAGAAAAGTCTTCGTAGAAGGAAAATTCCTTTTCAAAATCTTCTTCTGGACTCATTCGGTTCGTAAACGCAACTTCGATTCTGATAGACAGGCGGTTAAGAGCGGCTTTATCGGAAGCCGTAGTAGAAACCGGCGTAAGTTCATAACCCACAATGGCTCCATCAATAATTAAATCACCTTCATCAGGGCGAAGTTTAAGTGATGTGTTTCGTTGGTAATATTCCTTTAGTTTTTCGTTGAAAGTAAGCGTCATATTCTGCGGGCCACCAGCAGTAACCATCGCAAAGTTCCGAATAGTAATTGTTTCAATTTCACTCGAAAGGGTGGTTCCCGTGAATGAATAAACACCGCACGACGAAGTAAGCGTCGCCATAAAAAGCAACGAAAAAATAGTCTTCAGGAACTTAAAACTATGGTTATGATCTATCATCTTCAATATCAAATTGTTTTATTTTCCGGTAAAGTGTGCGTTCGGAAATACCTAAATCTTCGGCGGCATACCTTCGCTTGAAATTATTCTTGCGAAGAGCTTTAATAATCATTTCTTTTTCCTTTTTCTCCAGCGAAAGTGATTCTTCCTCCATCTCGTGTTGCACATCCCTGACGTCTTTCCGCTCTTCCATGAAGTCATCTAATCGTAGAATCTCGTGTCTTTCCAGAGGAGCTGGCTCATCGTATTCATCGTAATCGGTATCTTCTTTTGACTCTTCGTACGCCGGAAGGTAAGACCGTGACTCGTCATCATTGATTCGGGTAAACAGGTCTTCGTGTTCCTTTATTATGTCAGACTTCGGTTGACCTTTTAGCAAATCAAATACCAACTTTTTCATTTCAGTAACGTCCGAACGTAATTCAAACAACACCTTATAAAGTATATCCCGCTCGTCTAAGGAGTTACCGCCATTTTGATTGTACAAAGCGGGTAGAGTAGACCTGAACTCAGCGGGTAAATATTTCTTTAAAATGCTCCCCGTAATAGTGCGTTCGGGTTCAAGTAGAGTAATTTGCTCCGCGATATTCTTCAATTGACGAATATTACCCGGGAAACGGTAACTCAGCAATTGCCGGCTGCCGCTTTCTTCCAAATCAACGGGTTCGATGCGGTTTTTTTCGGAAAAGTCGGTGGTAAATTTTAAGAAAAGCAACTCAATATCGTAACCACGGTCACGTAATGGCGGCACTTTAATTGGTACAGTATTTAGGCGATAATACAAATCTTCTCGAAAAATTCCTTTGCTAACAGATTCCAGTAAATTGACATTAGTAGCGGCAATTACCCGCACGTTCGTTTTCTTAACTTTAGAAGAACCCACGGGGATAAATTCACCGTTTTCAAGTACTCGTAGCAGCCTCGATTGCGTTCCGATGGGCATCTCCCCTATTTCATCCAAAAATATGGTTCCTCCGTCAGTCGTTTCGAAATAGCCTTTTCGGTCATCCACAGCTCCCGTAAAAGAGCCTTTTGTGTGACCGAATAACTCAGAGTCAATCGTTCCTTCGGGAATTGCCCCGCAGTTTATCGCGATAAAATTCCCGTGCTTTCGGTGACTTAATCCGTGAATTATTTTTGAAAAAGATTCTTTCCCGCTTCCACTTTCGCCACTTATAAGTACAGATAAATCTGTGGTGGCAACTTGTATCGCAACGCTCAAAGCATAATTCAGAGCTGGAGCGTTTCCGATAATGCCAAACCTATTTTTTACAGTTTGTATCTCTTGGTTATTATTCATACTTCACTTTCAACCACGGTTCCCAGTAGGGTTGCCGTTGTGCAATCATTAATCAAAACATTTATGTACTGACCCGCTCTATAGTTCTCTTTCGGAAAAACAACTACCTTATTCTGATCGCTTCGACCCTGAAGATCATTGTCAGATTTTTTAGAAAATCCTTCGGCGAGCACTCGTAATACAGTACCCACGAGCTTCTTATTTTTTATCAGGGAATGCTCCTGCTGTTTGGCAATAATTTCCTGCAAACGTCGCAATTTTACATCAGCTGGTATATCGTCTTCGTATTTTTTAGCAGCAAGCGTGCCGGGTCTTTCAGAATACGAAAACATGTACCCAAAGTCATACTTGACGTAATCCATCAACGAGAGTGTATCTTGATGTTCCTCCTCCGTTTCTGAACAGAAGCCAGCAATCATATCGTGCGAAATACCGCAATCACTCCCCAACACTTCACGTATCCGATCAATTCTGTTTATATACCATTCTCGGTCGTAAGTACGGTTCATCAATTTCAAAACCCGGGAATTACCGCTTTGAGCGGGCAGGTGAATGTAATTGCAAACGTTCGGATTTGCCTTGATTACGTAAAGCACTTCGTCGGTAATGTCTTTGGGGTGAGAAGTCGAAAACCGGACGCGAAGTTCGGGGCTGACCTGAGCTACCATTTCGAGCAGCTGAGCAAACGTTGTAATTTCCCCGCTTTCATCTTCAGCCCATTTGTACGAATCTACGTTTTGCCCCAAGAGCGTTACTTCTTTATAACCCTTACTGAACAAATCAATGGCTTCGTTCACAATAGAATGAGCATCGCGGCTTCGCTCCCGACCTCTGGTGTAGGGCACTACGCAAAAGCTGCACATATTATCACAGCCCCGCATGATAGAAATAAAAGCTGTGATTCCGTTTGAACCCAATCTGACGGGCGTAATATCAGCGTACGTTTCTTCACGGGAAAGAAATACATTCATCGCTTTTCGTCCGTCTTCAACTTCCGAAACAAGATTGGGCAAGTCACGGTAGGCATCTGGTCCAACTACCATATCTACCGCTTTCTCTTCTTCCAATAGCTGCGTTTTGAGTCGCTCCGCCATGCAGCCGAGTATGCCGATTTTAACCTTTTTGTTCAGTACTTTTAAGTACTTTAATTCCGTAAGCCGTTTACGGACTTTTCTTTCTGCGTTATCACGGATAGCACAGGTATTGAGTAAAATCAATTCGGCTTCTTCTTTCACAGAAGTGGTGGCAAAACCTTCGTCACGGAGAATAGAGGCCACAATTTCGCTGTCAGCAAAATTCATTTGGCATCCGTAACTTTCTATGTAAAGTTTTCTTGTTTTGGCACTTTTTTCGTCAACTGAAACCCTGACTTCTTCTACATTTTCTTTTTCTTCGGGAGTTAATATTTTCAATTGTTCTACTACTCTTTCCATAAAATTTCCTCCGTGTTCTAATCTAGATACAAAATTAGATAATTACTGACAATTTGACAGAAAATAACAAAATTTAATAATTTTAGAAAGGATAACCTACGCCAAATTGCAACTGCAAACCATAGGGCTGATTCCTTTTTAGAGAGAAATTATCTAACACGAAACGTTGACCAAGCGGCTGTGAAGGGTCAATAACCTTGATTCCCCAGTCAAAACGAAGTAAAAAGTAACTCAAGTCGTACCGTATCCCAAGGCCTGTACCAACGGCAATTTCTTTGTAGAAGCGGTTAATGTCAAAATTTGCTTGATTTATTTTTGTGGGAACCTGATTCCACTTCCAGATATTTCCCGCGTCAATGAATGTGGCGAATTGAATATCCCCGAAGAAGTTTCCGATCGTTTTTCGGTACTCGATGCTCGATTCCAGCAAAATGTCGCCCGGCTGCGGAATAATATTACCTTCAATGGTTGCATCCGGTTGTGCCGAACCTACTCCCAATGACAACGGTGACCACGCCCTGACGCTGTTGCTTCCTCCAGCAAAAAAGTTTTTAGTGTAAGGAACGGACTGATTACGTCCGTAAGGATTTATAACACCAATATTTACGCGGTAAGCCCAACCACTTTTCTTTGAGATGCGGAAGTTTTTACGGAAGTCGAGGTTAATTTTCACAAACTGGAAATATGCTCTGACGCTATCGGCACTTGTAGCAGATTGATTCAACGGGAAAGCATTTTCGATAAAACCGATTTTGTTATTATCGTCAAAGAGATCGAATGTTGTACCACCTGATTCCACAAAAACCCGAAAGTAAGTTGCCCGTCCGTAACGATTCTGAATATTCTGATTGTTGAACAAATAACTGGCGTTGATACTTGAAACAAACTGCGGGTCAAAGGTTACTTTGAGGTTATTACCTAATTGCTGCTGACGCACCAACTCATTATAAAAGCTATTTCCAGCGGCGTTATCGGCCCCTGTACTGTAAATAGTATTAATCAAACTTACGTCAAGCAGCGAAAACGAGAACTGCTCAAAATAAGAGGGTTGCCACGAATATACGGTTTTGAGATTGAAGTTTAACCGTCGCCCCCAAAATGGCTCCGAATAATTAAATCCCGTTCCAATACTCGTTTTCGGGTTAAATTTTGTCAAGCCTTTTGTCGAAACAAACGGCAGTATAATTGATGGAAAAGTCAACGAAATATTTGTTCCTAATTCCAAACTTCCCCGAATACGCGACACATCAATGGGCGATGGTTGCCCCTCCACTCCCGCCGTAGCCGATAGCTCGATGGTTTCGAGTCGTTTTAGACTATTTCTAATTATAAAAGAAAATGGGACTACAAATCCGGTAAAATTAGAATTATTGCCACTAAAAAGGCTTTGAACGCCAGGGTTTGCCGTGAAACCATAACGATTAAGCGTTGGGGCGAAATACTCAATCCGTAACGTAGAATCGGTGATTTGCGTAATCTGCTGACTCACAAAAGAAAACTGATTCAGCAATCCAATTTGTCGCTGCGTTTCCGAAATCTCGGTAGTACCGTAAAGACTTCCCGGCCGAGTAGAAATTCGTCGGTCAACTACTCGTAATGGTATTTTTACATCATTCGTAATAAATTTAATTCCGTTGATGAATACCGTATCAGAAACCGATTTTGTCAATAAGCTATTGTATTCGATTGCCTGAAACGTAACCTCTTCCACCGTAAACTTTTGGTGGCTGTTCTGACCATCGGGATTAAAGATCTGAAATAACAGCGTACCCGATTTGTCAATTTTGAATTGCTCCAAACTTCCGGAGTCGTTTGTAGCACCGTACGTAATATATTTATTCGAGAAGTTAAAGTAACCTTCGTCACGAGCCAAAATTTCTATTCTTGTCTTTTCAGCTTCTGTGATTTTATTGGTAAACCGCAAGCCTTTTGAAACGAAACTCGGTGTTTTATCCATCAGAATTTCACTTTTAAGTGAATCATCCTGAAAATCGTAAACTACGGAATCTATCAAGTACGGAGTTTTTTCATCAATAATATACGTTAAGTTTACTCTGGACTTGCGGTTTTTCACCGGTTCAATAATGTAAGTCACATCAGCATCACGAAACCCACTATCGAATAAGAACTTCTTAACTTTAAACGCCGTAGCTTTAATATCATCTTCAGCAATAACGCTTGGATTTTCACCGATTGTCCGCCAAAACCAAGATGATTTTTCGAGTATATTTTCTTCGTAGCGACTCGCCATCCGTTCGTACTTCTTTCGGAGTCTAATTTCTTTCGCGGATGATAAGTTATCAACTGATAAATCCGTGACTTTTGCGGTGTAAAAATCTAGCTTGACCTGATGCTTGGAAGAATCGAATGTATTATTGCCGATATTCATCCACCAAACCCGTGGGGTTATTGGCAAATACAACGGTCGGTTATTGGGTTTTTGCGACAGCGGAACAAGTGCCTCAAGTGTTTCATCACCGATAATTTCGTTTCCTGCAAAAGATTGATTGTAGAGTAAATACTCGTTCTTTTGCAGCTGAACTTCGCGTTTACAACCGCATAGGAGACCAAGAAATGAAACCAAAACGAACAGGTTTCGCTTATTCACTAAGTTCTGCCTCTGGTATAACGAGTAAGTCAAGTTTGTTTTATTATTAAGAATTAACGGTCAAATGCTCACAAACGCACAACAAAAATACGTTCTATCTCTTCACCAAAAAAAATATCGTAAACTAAACAGCACATTTATAGTAGAAGGTAGGAAAAATGTGGCCGAATTACTGACATCAGACTATAAGGTAGAGCAGTTATTTGCTACCGAAACATTCTTAGAGTCAAATTCGTCAACCCGTAAAAGTACGGACTGTACTATTGTCAACGAGAAAGAACTTGGTAAAATTTCAACGCTCAAGACAAGTGATCAGGTTTTAGCAGTCGTCAGTCAGTTTGAAAATAAATACCTTGACGCTATCAACGATGAACTTGTTTTAGTTTTAGACGAGGTTAAAGATCCAGGTAACTTAGGCACTATTATCAGAATTGCCGATTGGTACGGAATTGATAAGGTGATTTGTTCGTTAAACACCGTAGAGTTCTATAACCCGAAAGTTATTATGGCAACAATGGGTTCTTTTTCTCGGGTGAGAGTTTTTGTTACGGATTTAAAAGAATATTTTGGTCCACTGAAGTCAGTGAACGTTTACGGGGCTTATTTGGAAGGAAATTCCGTTTACGAACGAGACAAAACAGCGGAAGGATATTTAGTGATGGGAAGCGAGTCCCACGGTATTTCGAGCGAGCTGGCTTCTTACATAACCGAGAAGGTTACGATTCCCAAAAGGGGGAAGGCTGAGTCTTTAAACGTTGCCATATCAACCGCAATTCTCCTTGATAATTTCTTAAAATTCAAATAAAGAGCATTTCTGCACGAAGTCTTCAAAGTTTTTCCGAATTTTGCGGCTGTTTTTAAAATCAACAAATCTTTTAATGGAAAACAACAAAATTGATTCTAATTATATAATCGGAATTGTACTACTGTTCGTAATGTACGGTGCGTACGTATTCTTCATGCCCGATATGCCGGTCGAAGAACCGATTGTGGAGCAAAAAACGGAGAATCTGAAAACAGAAACAACTACCGCTGCTCAGCCAGTTACCTCAACTCCCGATTCTGCCCAACTCTCACAGCAGTACGGAACGTTTGCTTCATCGGTTTCGGGTGAAGAGAAATTGATAAAAATTGAGAATGACGTTGCTACTTACACTTTCAATACAAAAGGTGGAGCAATAGAATCGGTAATTTTAAAAGATTATACAACCTACGATAACTTCATCAACAAGCAGAAGGTACCGCTCGAAATAATCGACAAGAACAATAGTGAGACGCAGCTTTTAATCAACACGCCCAACGGACAAGTTGACTTAAAGAGTCTTTATTTCGCAACAGACGCAAGTTCAACAACTGTTTCGAAAAACGACAGTACGATTGTTAGGTTCAAGATTCAGTTAGCTGGAAATCAATCAGTAACTCAGACTTACACGATTTATAAAGATCGCTACTTCGTAGATTATAATATTGGTTTGAATAACCTACAAAGTTTACTCACCAATCAGCAAGTTGCATTTTCGTGGAAAGACGATTTGAAGAGACTGGAGAATGATTTGAATGAAAACCGCAAGGCGGCACAAATCAATTTCTACGATGAAGAAGGAGATTTCGACGATCTAGGAATGAATAGTGTAAGTAGCGAAGCTGAATCGGTTGAAGAAAAAATCAAGTGGTTTTCGTTTAAGCAAAAATACTTCGTATCAGGCTTTATATCTAAGAATTCTCCGATGGAGAAAGCCAAATTTACCATTGATACGCCCGAAGAAGATTCAAGTATTGTAAAGTCGGTGGTTGGAAGCGTTAGTTTAAACTACGGCGACTTGAGTTCAGGTAATGGTAACTTCCGTTATTACTTCGGTCCGAACGAATATAAAATCGTTGACGCAGTAGCCGAAGGGTTCAACCAGAACGTTTATTTAGGTTACGATATAATAAAGCCAGTAAATAAGTACTTATTTGTACCATTATTCGATTGGTTTGAATCGTTCATTTCAAACTACGGTCTACTCATTATTCTCGTCGTTTTAGTCATAAAATTTTCGCTGACGCCACTGATTTATAAATCGTACAGCAGTTCGGCAAAAATGCGGGTAATGGCTCCCGAGATTAACGCTATTAAGGAAAGAGTAGGCGATGACCAAGTGAAAGTTCAGCAAGAAACCATGAACCTGTATAAACAGGTTGGCGTGAGTCCATTAAGCGGTTGCATCCCGATGCTGTTACAAATGCCAATTTTGATGTCCGTTTTCTTCCTTTTCCCAAACATGATTATGTTCCGTCAGGAGTCATTCTTGTGGGCGAAAGATCTTTCTACGTATGATGCACCCATCCAATGGGCAACGAGCCTTCCAATTATCGGCGACCACCTAAGTCTTTTTGTGGTTTTGATGACGGTTTCAAGTTTGGCGTTTACATATTATAACAATCAGATTACGCCAGATCAGGCGGGTCCGATTGATATGAAAAAGATAAGCTACGTTTTCCCGTTAGTTTTCTTCTTCGTTCTTAATAGTTTCCCTGCCGCTTTGAGTTTTTATTACCTGATGTCAAACTTAGTTACAATAGGTCAGCAGCTGATTGTACGTAAATTTATTGACGAGGATAAAATTCGTAAAGTGCTGGATGAGAACAAGAAAAACTACCAGACGAAGCCAAAGAAAAAGAATAAATTTACGGAATACATGCAAAAGCAGCTAAATGCTCAGGAAGAAGCTAACCGGAAAAAAGCAACCGAATTAGGTAAGAAACGTAAAAACAATAAAAGTTGATTTTAACGATTAGTTTCTAACCAGATGTATAAAAGACCGTCAAGACAAACTCTTCTTTGAGTTTTCCTGACGGTTTTTCTTAATTTTACGTTCATAAATAAAGTCATACACACTATTCATGAGACAAGTAATTTATTCATCCCTATTTTTGATAGTTACTTTGAGTTCGACTGCTCAGGAATCGTTTCAGGAATACAAAAGAAAATACAATCAGGCGATACAACTTTACGCCAATTCACAGTACGACAACGCCATTCGAGTCTTTTTGCCACTCACGCAGGAAAAATACACGAATTCCTTGGTTCCTTACAGCCACTATTACGTTGCATTATGTTCTAATAATACAACCAATTTTAATCAGGCAAAAACTTCGCTCCGTCAGTTGTTTCAGCGTTTTCCAGATTGGGAAAAACTGGACGAAGCATACTATCTATACGCCGAAGCAAGCTTCAATCAAGATGATTATGAAGAAGCTCTTGACTTTCTGAACCGCATACAGAGCCGTGATATTATTCGCAGTATTGCGGACATGGAATACAAGTACCTTTCAGGTATCAAGAATTTTGGAAAGTTAAAGCAACTTCAAAGTACGTACCCAAACAATAAGACTATCGCGGAGCTTTATGTAAAAGCAGTTCAGGAAAAGACTTTCTCTACCAGAGAAGAACTTGTACTATCCGACGAACTAACTAATCGCTTTAAATTAATAAAACATAAAAGAGAAGGTTACAAAAGAGCTTACGACGATACCACCATTGACTTTGGCGTTTTGTTACCATTTGACATAAATAAAGTGGCGGAAAATCAATCTACGCAAAAACCATATCCGTACGATTTATACATCGGAATGAAAATCGCCTCCGATCAGTTAAGGAATGAAGGCATTTCTGCCAATATATACGCTTTTGACATCAGCAATGACGACAGTAAAATGATGGATTTAGTCAGTGACCCAAATTTTAAGAAGATTGACTTATTCATTGGGCCGCTGTATTCTTCGCCAAATAAAATTGCGGTGAGCTACGCCATCAAGAACCAAATATTACAAGTTCATCCGCTTTCTAATAACTTGAGTCTGACAACGGAGAGTGACGGAATTTTCCTTGCCCAACCGTCTTTTTTAGATCAGAGCAAAAAAGCCATCACCTTAGCGAGGACATTAAATGCAAAAAAAACGGTTACAATTTATTACGGTAACTCACGAAAGGATGAGCAGTTTGCCAATGTTTACCGTAATGAAGCAGAAAATAGTGGGATGACGGTTTCTGAGTTTAAGAAAGTTTCTTCTACCACCGATATTTCTAATCATTCAACTACTAATCACATCTTTATTGCTGCAATGCCAGACGAAATCCGGAATATGATTCAGTACGTAAAAAAAGAGAAAAACTCTGCTCCTATTTTCACAGCAGCATCGTCGTTTGATTTTTCAACGTTTCCGCTTAGCTTATTGAGACAAGACATATATATAATTTATCCTGAATTTGTTGACTTTGAGTCAACTGAGGTTAAGCATTTTAAAGATTTATACGTTACTAAAATGGGGGAGCTTCCAACTTACTACGCCTACCTTGGCTACGACATTGGACTCTATTATTCACGCATTTTGAAAAACGGAAAAGATAATTTCATGAGTCAGATGAATATGATTCAATACACGCAAGGCTATACGCTTAGCGGATTTGATTACACAAATGGTAGTAAGAGCAATCAACTCATTCCGATAATTAAATACGAGAATGGCAGTTTCAAAGAAATCACGAGATAAATAAAAGAGCATGGTAAACGAGAAGAGTAAAAAATTATTTAGTCAGGCAAAAAAATATATTCCGGGTGGTGTTAATTCACCGGTGCGGGCATTTAATTCAGTAGGTGGTTCGCCACTTTTTATAAAGAAAGCCAAGGGAGCTTATATCTACGACGAAGACGATAACAAATATATAGAGTTATTCAATTCGTGGGGTCCAATGATTTTGGGGCACAACAATCCGTTAATCGCTAAAGCAGTTAAATCGGCGATAAAAGATTCCCTTTCTTTCGGTGCTCCAACGCGTAAAGAAGTCGAAATCGCCGAGTTGATCGTGCACATGGTTCCCTCAATCGAGTCAGTCAGAATGGTAAACTCAGGTACCGAAGCTACGATGTCAGCTATTCGGGTGGCCCGTGGTTTTACCGGACGGGAAAAGTTCATAAAGTTTGAAGGTTGCTACCACGGCCACGGAGATTCATTTTTGATATCCGCCGGAAGTGGGGCAATGACTTTGGGAGTACCAGACAGTCCAGGCGTAACCAAAGGTACCGCGAAAGATACATTACTCGCTCCTTACAATAACTTTGCCGCTGTGCAAAAGTTAGTAGATGAAAACAAAGGCGAAATTGCCGCTCTGATAATTGAGCCAGTAGCCGGAAATATGGGCTGCGTTTTACCGCAGTTAAATTATTTACAGCAGATTCGTGATTTGTGTACCAAAGAAGGAATCGTACTTATTTTTGACGAGGTAATGACCGGTTTTCGTCTCGCGAAAGGTGGAGCCCAAGAAAGGTTTGGCGTAACTCCAGACATGACTACTTTGGGTAAAATAATTGGAGCAGGTTTACCGGTAGGTGCCTACGGTGGTAAGAAAGAAATCATGGACTTCGTCTCTCCCGTAGGTCCGGTTTATCAGGCTGGTACGCTTGCCGGAAACCCGGTAGCCATGTCAGCAGGGATAACAATGCTTACTTACCTGAACGAGCATCCTGAGGTTTACCAATACATTGATAATTTAGGAATAGAGTTGGTGAGCGGTATTCGTCGGGTACTGTTGAAGCATAAACTACCTTACACCATCAACCAAATTGGTTCGATGTACACGCTATTCTTCACCAAAGAAGAAGTATTTGACTTGGAATCCGCAAAAACTACCGACACTAAAATGTTCGGTAAATACTTTCAGGAAATGCTAAAGAGGGGTGTTTACTTACCCCCTGCTCAATTTGAGTCGCTTTTCCTTTCTACCGCGATTCAGGAGAAACACGTTCGGAAGATTATCAAAGCTCACGAAGAAAGTATTGTAGCGATTCACAATCTCTGATTATGAATAAGTATTCGGTTATCGTACCTGTATTTAACCGTCCGGTAGAAGTACGAGATTTACTGCAAAGTCTCTCAAAACAAACGTACAAGAGTTTTGAAGTGCTAATCATTGAAGATGGTTCAACTGAAACTTGTAAGCACGTTTGCGAGGAATACAGTAAGGAAATTGATATCCGGTATTTTTATAAAGAGAACTCAGGTCAGGGATTTTCCAGAAATTACGGGTTTGAACGAGCAACGGGAGATTATTTAATCCAGTTCGATTCAGACGCCGTAATTCCTCCCACGTATTTTGATGTGGTAGAACGTGACCTGAATATGAACGATTGGGATGCATTCGGTGGACCAGATGCTTCCGCACCTAATTTTACCCCAATTCAGAAAGCAATCAGTTACGCGATGACTTCGGTTTTCACAACCGGAGGAATCCGGGGAAAGAAAAATAATTTAGGCGGACAGTTTCATCCCCGCAGTTTCAACTTTGGGCTGTCCAAACAGGTTTACGAAACAGTTGGTGGTTACAAAATCACCCGAATGGGCGAGGACATCGAATATAGCATCCGAATCATCGAAAATGGTTTTAAAGTTGGTTTAATTCCGGAGGCTTACGTTTACCACAAACGAAGAACTACCATAAGCCAGTTTTTCAAACAGCTCCATTTTTTTGGTCGGGCAAGAATAAATATCGGGCGTTTCTACCCTTCACAGTTGAAATTAGTGCATTATTTCCCGCTGGCTTTCACCTGCTTTATTTTCTCCATACCAGTTCTGCTGCTGCTTAACATGGCCTTAGGAGGAATTGCATTGGCACTTTTGATGCTTTATCTCATGTTAATTTTAGTAGAATCAAGCATTAGAAATAGCAGCGTAGTAATTGGTCTACTAAGTATCGTGGCCTGCGTAACTCAGCTAATTGGATACGGAATCGGATTCGCCGCTGAATTATTGAAAAATAAAAAGTCGTGAAAGGTTTTTAAATTATGGTCGTTTTTACATTTTTGCGTTATCAAAACAATACAAGATGCCAACTGCACCAACGAAACCAAGGGTAATTAAAGACTACGATAAGCTTGAAGTCAAGATTCAGGAACAAATAAAACTTGCGTACCCGTACGGGTTTTCGGAAGACTTGATTCGTTATACTGATAAGGCGGGAAAGTACGTAAGTGCTTTACCTTTTGAAACCGATGAACGCTACTTTCTGGTGAGAATGACTTACGCAGAAGCATTAGTTTTGGTCGAGGACGACGAAGATTACGACGATGACGGAAATCTCAAGGAAGGCGTAAAAGACGACTACGAAGGAAAATACGGCGACCTTGATTACATGAATGAATATACTTCCAACGACGACGACGACAAGGATGAATCCAAATCAGACAACGACGAAGACGATAAGGACGAGGAAGATGATAAGGACTAACTAGAACGCTAAAATATTGTCGAACTAAAGTACACGCTGGTTGGTTTACACTTAAACTTGTAAATTAACTAGCGTGACTCCTGAAGCAAAAAGTGGTAAAATTTTCGACGGTGAAGTTCTACGCCGTCTTTTCAGTTTTATAACTCCCTACAAACTACAATTCTATTTTCTAATTTTACTGATTGTTTTATCAGCGATTTTAGCCCCCATACTACCCCTACTTATTAAGTACACAATCGATAATCCGATTGCCACTGGAAACTACGAAGAGTTATCTGTGATGCTGTCAATTATGATTGGCACGCTCATCCTTGGCACTTTTATCTCTTTTTTTAATACGTACTTATCCGGGTGGTTAGGGCAACATATTATTCGTGACATACGGATTCAGCTGTACGACAAACTTCTTCAATTTCGTCTGAAGTTTTTCGACAATACACCCGTTGGGAGATTAGTAACCCGAACAATTTCGGATATTGAAACGCTCTCAAACGTTTTTAGTGCTGGCTTTGCGGCAATAATCGGCGATATCCTGCAACTTATTCTAATCATCTCAGTGATGTTTTATACTGATTGGAGACTATCACTAATTAGTTTATCTACTGTACCACTGATGTTGGTTTCGACTTATGTGTTTAAAGAAAAAGTGAAAGCCTCTTTTAACCTTGTCAGAAATGCCGTTTCAAACCTCAACTCGTTTGTACAAGAGCACATTACTGGAATGAATGTTGTGCAAATATTTAACGCCGAAGAAATTGAGTACCAGAAGTTTGAAAAAATTAACGCTGCCCACCGCGACGCAAACAATAAATCAATTTTTTATTACTCGGTCTATTACCCCGTCATTGAGGTTATCTCAGCACTTGGAGTTGGTTTAGTAGTTTGGTACGGTGCTCGACAAATTATCGGCATGCAAGTTACTTTTGGTACCGTTACTGCTTTCATCATGTTTATCAATCAGTTCTTTCGCCCCATTCGTATGATTGCTGATCGGGTAAACACCTTGCAGATGGGCATAGTGAGTACTGATCGAATTCTCAAATTACTTGATAGTGACGAATTTATTGATAGCAATGGAACAATTTCTGCCGAACTAAAGGGTCAAGTTGAATTCAAAAACGTCTGGTTCGCTTACAATGACGAAAATTATGTCTTGAAAGATATATCTTTCAAGGCTTCTGAGTCTGAAACCATCGCATTTGTTGGAGCAACTGGAGCGGGAAAGTCTTCTATAATTAACTTACTTTCGAGGTTCTACGAAATAAACAAAGGAGAAGTTTTAATTGATAACCGACCTGTTTCAGAGTTTGATATCCGGTCTCTTCGCAAGCAAATTGGCGTAGTTCTGCAAGACGTTTTTCTTTTCTCAGATACAATAGAATACAATATTAACTTAGGCGATACCTCAATTACGAGGGAACAAATTGTGGAAGCAGCCAAATTAGTTGGCGTGCATGATTTCATTATGCAATTACCCAATAACTACGATTATAACGTACAAGAACGTGGTGCTACGCTTTCCGTTGGTCAAAGACAGTTAATCTCGTTTGTGCGTGCAATCGTTCAAAATCCACGCATCATCGTATTAGACGAAGCGACTTCATCAGTTGATACCGAAACAGAAGGATTGATACAAGCAGCAATTGAGAAGCTGATGAAAGGAAGAACCGCACTTGTGATTGCTCACCGCTTGAGTACAATTCAAAAAGCGGATAAGATTATCGTGCTTGATAAAGGAAAAATTGTTGAGTCCGGAACGCACCAAGAGTTGCTTGAAGTCGGAGGATTCTACAGTAATTTACACAATATGCAGTACGACGTTGCCTGATTAATTCACCCCAGAAAAGCGTGGATTCACGATACTATTATTCATCGAACCGAACGTATAGTTAAACCCAAAAGATGTAAAATAGGCAATCGTTGTGGGTAATTGCGAGCCACCAAGAAGGATACTTGAGGTATCTGAGCTTGTTCTTGCCAAGGAGATTTGATTTTTAATTTGACTACCATTTCCGTAGACACGAAAAAACAACCCTTCGGTAACACGTAAACTAAGTTCAATTTCAAGTCTGATACGGTACTTTTCCAAATCACTTAGGTACTGAAAACCGCTTACTTCAGCACTAAAATTCCCCCACGGTTGAGTTAAACCCATAATTCCAGTAACCTGATGATATGGTAATGTTTCTTCTAATTCATCAAAAATAGTTGTTTCAATATAATGGAGATTTTGTACTCCCGCCTGATAAATCCATCGGAGTTGTCGCTTGTTAAACTCTTTCACCGGGAAAACAGAGTACTCTATTGCTGGGGCAATATTACTTGAGAACTGAATGTTTTGAAAAATCGAATGATAGCCTTTGACAAACCCACCTGCCGACCATTGAGGGGCAAATGACTTTACGTACAATGTATTAAAACCATAACTGTTAACTGTCACTTTGCTCTCCACTGAGTCGATTATCACACTTCGTACTTGCTGATTATAATAAGAATTGAAACTCAATTTAGATTCTTCCGTTGTACGTCCACCTCTTACATTAGCCCCCATTCGGATTGATTTACGGTTACTTTCACCTTCAAAACGTCCGTCAGCCCCTAAACTAAAAACCCAGTTATTCCACGAGTCTGCCTCATTAACGGCTTTATTCGCGGACGCTTTCCGAAGTGGGAATTTTATATCAGCATCCTTTAACAGATCTGTATCAACTAAGTACGAAAGTAAACCCGCACTTATACTTTTCAATATTTTTTCTCGAGCAATATCTTCCGTATCGTCGTTATTAGTAAAGAATTCAATCAAACGACTTTTGCCAATATAAGTATTTTGCCCAATAAAGTTGAGCTGATAATTTCTACCGCCAGACGCGTTCTGTTGGTCGGTTACCAGTATTTGCACATCTGCTTCAACCTGATCACGAACAATATCAAAGTACCCTAACTCTACTTTCAAATAGTCAGTATAACAGCGTGCCTGCTGACAATTAATAAAAATCTTGGGTGGAAGTAAATCCGCTGTTTGAGCGATACTTATAAAACTTGAGAAAGATAAAATTAAGGAAATTACGTACTTCACAAATAGTGTTTTTTTTATGCAAATATAATTATTTTAATAGAAGTGTTATTTAGACACATCAAGTTAACGACGTCAGCGTTACATTCATATATGACTCAAAGGTTTGTGTAGATTATCGTCTTAACCCACCGCTATGGTAGATGACCAATTGATTACCCGCTTGGAAATAATCATTCCGTATTAAGTCAATCACTGCGTAACATAACTTTGAAGTATAAATTTCGTCAAGTAAAATGCCAAAATCGTTTTCAAAGTCAAGTATAAAACTTTCAAGTATTGGTGGTCTTTTTCCGTAGCCACCTAGATGATAATCAGGAATTATTGTGAGGTTATCAACCGACAAGTTTATCAGGCTTTTCACGGTAGATTCTAACCCCAAACCACCTTTGATGACTGGTATACCGATAATTTTCCCACCAAAATTTTCGTTCGTTACGAATCCAGCAATAGTTCCGCCCGTTCCCATCGCAGCAATGATTGCATCAGGAGAAGTTTCGGTTAATATTTCATCAATAACCTCTGAGCAGCCCAAGAGAGCTAACTCATTTGTGCCCCCTTCAGGAATGAGGTAGAAGTCATCACCAAATCTCGCCGCTATTTCAGACTTATCTTTGTATTCTTGCCGCGAAACAAAACGCAAATTCACTCCGCATTCGTGAGCGTATTGCAAAGTAGAATTACTGTCGTGCTTTAGTTCATCTCCCCGAACAGCAATCGTGACATTAAAGTCTGTCAGCTTCGCAACTCCCGCCAACGCATAAACGTGGTTAGAATAGGCTCCACCAAAAGAAAGAATATTTGTATATCCTTTTTCTTTCGCTTCGAGCAAGTTGTATTTTAATTTACGCCATTTATTCCCCGAAAGTAAGCGATGTGTAAGATAATCTGCCTTTAAGCACACATTTACGGCTTTATCAGAAAACAATTGGCAATTGAGTTGAATCAGCGGGGTCGGAACGCAGATTTCATCAAATAAGTCTAACATAAACGTTATCTTTGCGGCTTTGAAATATTATTATGAGCGAAGAAACAGAAAACTTTGATGACGAAGACTTATATATTCATAAAGTAATAGATGTTGACGAAGGTCAATCTCCTTTACGAATTGATAAGTTTTTGTCGATACACTACAAAAATGCCACCAGAACCCGCATTCAAAATGCGATTCTGACGGACTCGGTAAAAGTAAACGACCAGTCAGTTAAAGCGAGCTACAAGGTAAAACCAGGTGATTCGATAACTATATCGTTATCAGAGCCGCCGAAAATGCCCTCGGAGATTATAGCGGAAGACATTCCTTTAAATATTACCTACGAAGACGATACACTATTAATAGTCAATAAAACTCCTGAAATGGTTGTCCACCCAGGATTCAACAACTATTCGGGAACGCTTGTTCACGCGTTAGCTCATCATTTTAAAAGCCTCCCCACTTCAAGAAATGGAGAAATGAGACCGGGTTTAGTCCATCGGATTGATAAAGGAACTTCGGGCTTATTAGTGATTGCAAAAACGGAATTCGCCATGCAGCATTTGGCAAAACAATTTTTTGATCACTCTAGCGAACGTACTTACTTAGCTTTAATATGGGGCGAGCCAGAAGAAGATTCAGGAACGATTGACGCCAATATCGGACGTAGTTTAAAGGACAGAAGAGTTTCTGCCGTTTTCCCAGAAGGTAATTTCGGACGAAGAGCCGTTACGCATTACAAAGTTATTGAGCGTTTACGCTACGTTTCACTTGTGCAGTGTAATCTTGAAACCGGAAGAACGCACCAAATAAGGGCTCATATGAAACACATCGGGCATCCGCTCTTTAACGATACTACCTACGGTGGGAATCAGGTTCTGCGGGGAAATGTATTCACAAAATTTAAGCAGTTTGTAGAAAACTGTTTTGAAATGATACCCCGTCAGGCATTACACGCTATGTCTCTCGGTGTGGTACACCCACAAACGAAGGAGTGGATGCAATTTGACTCGGAGTTGCCTGAAGACTTTAAATCTGTTCTTGAAAAGTGGCGTGGCTACCTTCAATACAATTAAAATCAGGCATCAATTCTCCGTAAATTTACAGCTAATAATAATTTTAGGTACACTTTTTCACTTTCATAGCGTATTTAAATGTATTGCTATAAAAGTACATTCAAAGGAAGTATTATACCAAATCAGTTGAAATTGACGACGAATGTAGCACAAAATAAACGGAGCACCTTTGAAAGGTGCTCCGTTTATTTTTTTACTTATGCTTTAGCGAAACACTGCTAAAAAAAACTAGGTCTTTTCCCAATAAGTATCAACAAAAAATCGCTTTTTACTTTTTAACATACATTACTTCTTTCACGGCAGTAACTGTCCGCTCTATACTTGGCAATGTTACTTCAATCAATGTTGGAGCGTAGTGCAAAGGAATGTCCATATTATTTACACGAATTATCGGTGCGTCTAAATAGTCAAAAGCGTTGCGTTGCAAGTGATACGTAATTTCAGAAGATATTGCAGCTAATGGCCACGCTTCTTCAACAACTACACAACGATTTGTTTTCTTTACCGATTGCACAACAGTTGCGTAGTCAATCGGACGAACGGTGCGTAAGTCGATAACCTCCACACTTATTCCTGCCTTCTCAAGTTCTTCCACGGCAGGCATTACAACACGCGGCAACATTTTACCGAATGTCACAATAGTGACGTCAGTACCTTTCTTTACCACTTTAGCAACGCCTAAAGGTATCAGGTATTCAGATTCCGGCACTTCCTCTTTGTCGCCATACATCACTTCCGATTCCATGAAAATAGTCGGATCGTTATCTCTGATGGCTGATTTTAGGAGTCCTTTTGCCTCGTAAGGCCCAGAAGGAACTACTACTTTAAGACCGGGCGTATTAGCGAACCAGTTCTCAAAATTTTGTGAATGCTGAGCTCCTAATTGCCCAGCGTTTCCAGTTGGTCCCCGAAATACAATCGGACAACTGTATTGACCCGCCGACATTGACATTATTTTTGCCGCCGAGTTAATTATTTGGTCGATAGCAACCAAGGAAAAGTTGAAAGTCATGAATTCAATTATCGGTCTTGTACCGTTAATTGCAGCTCCAACACCGATTCCGGCAAAGCCTAATTCTGCAATCGGAGTATCAATTACTCGTCTTGCTCCAAACTCATCTAACATTCCCTGGCTTGCCTTGTAGGCTCCATTGTATTCAGCTACCTCCTCGCCCATCAAAAAAACCATCGGGTCACGACGCATTTCTTCTGACATGGCTTCCTGAATGGCATTCCTAAATTGAATTTCTCTCATGTTTTATTATGCTTAGAATCTTTTACTCTGGTAAAATTAGCAACGAAAAGGACAATAAAAAACTATCTTTAAGGTAAACTGCTTTGTCCCGCAGAATATACTAACTCTGCTAGTGCTTTTTCGTACTTAGCTTTCAGTTCTTCCGCCTTAATTTTTTGATCAATTAGTTTCGATTCCCGTGAATTTATTAGGAATAACGAGCTCTCGCCAACCTTAAATTTCTCCTGCTCTGCGAAGAGCAAAAATGTCTGATTCTTAACTACGTCAGTTTGCAATGCTATCAATCCTCTCAAATTAGTAAGTAAATTGTAAGAAGCGTTCACGTCGTTTATAATCTCTCTTGTGAGCTGCCTTTGATCATTAGCAATTTGAAGTTGCTTGATGCGAACTTGCTGAAGCTTTCCGCGTTCTTTTCGTAAGAGAAGTGGCATCTCAAAAACCACCCCGATTTTATTGTTTGTCCTGATAACTCCTAATTCGCTCAAGTTGTATTTAGGAGTATTAACAAAGTTGTAATTCAGGTCAAGTTGGGGTTTTAACATTTCCCGTTGAAATTGCTCCTGAATGACTAACTGATCATTCTTCAGAATTAATTTACGAATTTCAGGATGATTATTACGAGCTTGAGATAATAGTTGTTGTAATAAAGCATCATCGACGTAGATAGATGCCAACGGTGGCGGTACAACTTCTTCGTTCAGTTCGAGCGGTTCATTATTCCGTCCCCAAAGGTAATTGGATAAATAGAGCGTTGCGTTGCTGAAATCAACAAGGGAATTTTGATAGTTCAAAACCCGAGTTTGCAACGTAATCTTCGCTTCAACAGAATCTACTCCCGCTTTTTCACCGACCCGAACTTGTTCCCGCACGAATTCAAACCTGTCTTGTGCGAGGGTCAAACCTTCGTTGTTAAAATTAACTATTTGGTAAGCCAAATACCAATTCCAATAATCTTTAGCGGCTGAGAATATTATTTTGTTGATTAATTTTTGACGCTCTGCTACGGCAATATCCTGATAAATACGCACTTGTTTCAGCGTATTTCTCCGCTCTTCAATCAGTAACCCTCGCCCCAGAGGAACGGAAAAACCAGCGTACGTTGAAACCCCTGATGTAAGCTCAGGGTTTAAACGAGAACCAGTATTTTGTTCACGACCAGCCTTGAAATCAATTCCGCCCCAAACCGGAACTTTTAAGTCGGCAGTCCATTCGCTGTAATAATCTTTGCCATCAATTGATTTTCGATCAAAAGTAGAACGAACTTTCGGGTCAAAAGCTCCGCGGGCCATCAATAGTTCTGCTTCTGCGTGGTCAATTTCAAGTTCAGCCAATTTAACCACGGGGTGGTTCTGTATCACCAACCCGTAGAATTCGACGTACGTCATATACTTCACGGAGTCAACTGTCTGACCTGCGAGCGAGAAGATTTTAAAGAGGGATATAAAGCTTAGAACGAGTGCTTTTCTGTGCATTATTTTTTAGCTTTTTCGTCGTCCGCAGAATCGCTGCCGGGATCAGATTTTAAACTTGGTGGGAAAGCATTGAGTTGTCGCCATAGTTCGTACCAAACTGGAACGTTTTCTAACATTACCCAACCAAAAACTCCCGACCCTACCCGAAGTTGCTCCGGCCATTCTTCGCCGGCTTTAGGAGTTACTAACAAGCGATATTCGCCATTTTTACTATCTACGTAGTCTATTACGGTGACAGTTCCACCAAACGTTCCAACGGCTACAGAAGGCCAACCAGAGAATTGCAAAGCCGGCCAGCCTTCAAATTCGAGTCGTACTTCGCGGCCTTTTCTGATGAGCGGAACATCCATCGCCCGGACGTATAACTCGACCGCAACCTGCGGATTTGTGGGTTGAAGCGTACAGATTGATTCACCCTGCTTTATTGTTTCACCAATACCCGACTTTAAAGTTTTAACAACGTAACCAGTCTGCGGAGCACGAACAATATAATAGCCCCGACGCACTTCAACGCTCGATTTCTTATTCTTTAATTTTGAAAGCTCGTTCTCTCCGTCCGCAAGCGATGCCCTCGCCGAACCAATATCAGAACGAGATTTTGCCAATTTTTCGTTGTAATCTGCACGAACAGAATTAAACTCGATCTGACTATTTATTAACTCTTGCTTAGAAATACTTAACTTGTTCTGAAACGACAGCAATTTTGCCTGCGTTTCCTGAACTTTCAGTTTCCTACTTTCTAAATCTTGCAGCGAAAATATCTGCTTTTCGTATTGAGTAACACCACGTTCGTAACGATTATCAGCGATTTTTACCTGTAGTTCGGCGTTCACTACGTCAATGCTATCAGACACAACTTTCGTTCTGTTTTGTTTGATTTTATTTCGTGCCTTCTCCAAACTTAATTGAAGATTAGACTCCAACGCTGATACTTGATTATCCAACGCTCCAATTTTTTGATTATAACTTTCTAAGCCATTATTTTTGGCGACGATTTGTTCATCGAATCGCTGAATAATGTTTGGGTCAAAGTATTCGTCTTTAATTTCCCGAATTTCTAAAATAGTATCGCCTTCCTGGACGAGCTGCCCTTCCCTGACAAACCATTCTACAATCTGACCGTCAATCGTATTCTGAATAGTTTGCGGTCTGTCTTGCGGAGTCAAAGCGGTGATAGCACCTTTACCGTTTATATTCTGCTGCCACGGTAAAAAGAGTACAATGATAAAAATTATAAAGAAACTAAGCATCCAACGCTTAATAACCCGTGTAGAACGCGGATTACTAAGTACAGAAGATAGGTAATCGTTAAACTCTTCGGTGGTTGCCGGGGAAATATTATTTTCAGATATATTAAGCATTTGAGATAATATTAATTATGTGATGCACTTCGACAAAAATATATTTCCTTCTAGCGAAGCATACGTGCCCTCGGCAACAATTTTACCCCCGTCTAAAATTATCACCTTGTCACAGGCTTTCATTACGTTCGGATTGTTAGAAACTGTCAAGAGTGTCCAAGGTTCAGATTTACCTGTAACGAATTCGAGAAACCTATCCATATACTGCGTGTCAAAATGCTCGTAGCAACTCGAAATCATAAGAAGCTTCGGCTTGTTTACGATACACCTCGCCAACGTAATTTTGGTAATAAAACTAGTGGAGAACCTTCGTCCTCCAGAAACCATCTGAGTGTTCAGTCCGCCTTTCAATTCAGCAATGGGCTCGAGTAAGTCTAACTTCTCCAAGACCCAATAAACGTCTTCGATTGAAACGTTTGAACGGTTCATCGTTATATTTTCTAAAAGTGTACCATCGAAAATACCTTCGTAAGATACGTTACGTTCGATTGTTTCGTGCAAGTGGTCACGTTCAATATCCCGTAGCGAAATACCATTGAAAGTAATGCTGCCTTTATAAGTTGTATAGATACCCGCCAGCACGTTAAGCAGCGTTTCCTTGCCCGAGGAATTTGTTCCCGCCAAGCAAACATTCTCGTTCTCTTTAATAACCAAATTAATTTGATTGATGGTCGGCTTATCCATGTCCTCAAACTTAAAAACTAAGTCTTTCGTCCGTAAACTAATTGGTGTTTCCGAAAATTTAAGGTGTTTTACCACACCTTCGTTAGTTTCGAGCGGTAGATCAGTGATATAACCTAATTTATCAACCGCCGTAAGCAAGTCAAAAACGGAATCAATAGAGAGCAATATTTTCTCAATGGAGCTAACCACCAACACAATTACGATTTCGGAAGCAACGAACTGCCCGATGGTTATTTGTCTGTCAATAACAAGGTAAGTACCAAGTACTAAAAGCCCTCCGGTGATAAAGACTTTGAAGAATACGGCGTTATAAAAAATGATAAGTAATGAATCAAAATACTTTTTGCGGTACTTCAAGTATCCACTCACAAGCTTTTGCGTTTTTTCTAACGGAAAACGATTACTCCCCGAAACTTTGAAAGAGTAATGAAGCCGGGCAACGTCTTGCAGCCACTGAGCTATTTTATACTTATACTTTGACTTAGTAATATTTGCATCTAACGTAGCACTACCATAAAAACGAGTAATGACGAAAAACAGCAAGACAGTCGCAAATGTCAGGCCAATAAACAACGGATGATAAGCGGCCAATAACAACAATCCGAAGACAATTTGGATTACAGCCGCCGTAATATCAATCAGTAATTTTGGAAGCGTTTTCTGAACGGTAATAATATCAAAAAAGCGATTTAAAAGTTCCGGCGGGTAGTATTTGAATAATGCCTCGGCTTTAATTCGGGGAATTCGGAAGGTAAAGTCAAACGCCGCCTTTGAGAACAGGCGTTCCTGCAAATACTCTACCAATGTCAACTGCATAATCTGCATTACACCAGAAATAATGAGGGCTACAACTACCAGACCAATCAGGACGTAAATTGAGCTAAAAACTAACCCTCCCTGCACCATTCCCACAATTGCCTGAATTCCCAACGGTAGCATCAGGCTCACCGCACCAATAAGCAAAGCGTAAACGTAAATGGATATAATGTCCCGTTTTTCAACTTTAAGCATCCTTATCAAACGCTGAACTGGTGTTAAATCTTTGGTGGTTTGTTCTATCTCCCGATATTCTTTCGAAATAGACTCAAGGGGAAACGCCGTCAATATTTTAACTCTCCCGCCAACTCTTCTATTGGAAGTATCGAAATCAACGGCAGTTCCATCACTGGCGAGTTCTAACGAATAATCAATTCCCCTCTTAACGTCTCGTCCGTCAATAATTGGCGTGTGGGAACCATCCTCGTTTTCGTTAAAATAAACAATCGGGAAATCGTTATCACGTATTAGTTTTTCTAACCGATACGAGTCTATTTCATTTTCAATTATTAAAATACCAAAGTTTTCTCCCTGAGACTTTAGCTCCGAAATGAAACTTTCAAGTGTGTCTTCGTATTGAATATTTTTAAGTTTATCAATTTCAGGAAAGAAACTTATATCGAAAATTTCGGTATAATGCTTTAGGATCGTGTTGATCTGATATTGATACATCGTTTGGTGTTTGGTAACAAGTTTTTAAACCCAAACTAAATATTAAAAGTTTGGCGTTTGCATTGATGCTGTCAATGCAGGATTTACATAACTCTATCGCAGCCTTGCCTAAACCCATCCTTAACGGATATTTCAGTACTATTCTGTGGTTGGAGCTCAAAACAGTTTATATTTGCTGAACAAATGCCGTGTAACGATAACCTTTATACGACACCTATTCAACCTAAATATCTAACTATGAATAACTTAAGCCCATCAGAGAAGTCTGATGAGAATAAACAGTCATACGCTTCCGCCTACTGGAAAGCCAATCTTAAAATTTTATCTGTGCTCCTAAGCATCTGGTTTATCGTCTCATACGGTGCCGGAATCCTCGCAGTTGACTTACTCAATACCATAAATCTTGGTGGTTTTAAACTTGGTTTTTGGTTTGCTCAGCAAGGGTCAATCTACGTCTTCGTAGTCTTGATATTCATCTACATAAAGTTAATGAATAATTTAGACAAGAAATTCGGATTTGACGAGTAGAATCAAATTTTCACAGCTAACTAACTAAGTATTATGACCGTACAAGTTTGGACTTATATTATAGTAGGATTATCTTTTGCTTTGTATATTGGAATAGCCATTTGGTCCCGGGCAGGCTCTACCAAAGAATTTTACGTAGCCGGCGGGGGCGTATCGCCACTCGCAAACGGAATGGCAACCGCCGCCGACTGGATGTCTGCCGCATCTTTTATTTCCATGGCGGGTATTATTTCATTTATTGGGTACGACGGTTCTGTGTACCTAATGGGTTGGACAGGCGGCTACGTTTTACTGGCCCTTCTACTCGCCCCTTACTTACGCAAATTCGGAAAATTTACGGTACCTGACTTTATTGGAGATAGGTATTATTCCAATACAGCCCGCTCAGTAGCCGTGGTTTGTGCATTGTTGATTTCATTTACCTACGTTGCCGGACAAATGCGAGGAGTGGGCGTAGTTTTTTCCAGATTTCTGGAAGTTGACATTGATACCGGAGTGATTATCGGAATGGTAATCGTCCTCTTTTACGCTGTTTTGGGTGGTATGAAAGGAATTACTTACACCCAAGTAGCACAATACTGCGTGCTGATTTTTGCGTTTATGGTACCAGCAATTTTCATTTCTATACAAATGACCGGCAATCCAATTCCCCAAATCGGGATGGGTTCAGCTTTATCTGACGGGTCAGGCGTTTACTTACTCGATAAACTTGACGGGCTGAACCAAGAATTAGGTTTCGCCGCCTACACAAATGGCACGAAATCAACAACAGATCTCCTTGCAATTACGCTTGCCCTAATGGCCGGAACGGCAGGATTACCACACGTAATCGTTCGATTTTTTACCGTTCCGAAAGTCAAAGACGCTCGTTTATCAGGCGGGTATGCATTGCTTTTAATCGCCGTCTTATTTACTACTGCACCAGCGGTTGCGGTTTTTGCCCGAACTAACCTTATCGAGACTGTCAGCAACAAACCGTACGCAGAAATGCCCGAATGGTTTAGTAATTGGGAAACTACGGGTTTGATAAAGTTTGAAGACAAAAATCAAGACGGTGTTGTTAATTACGTGGCTGATAAAGAAGCGAACGAGCTCACAATAGATAACGATATCATGGTTTTAGCGAATCCAGAAATCGCTCGATTACCCAATTGGGTAATTGCATTGGTTGCCGCCGGAGGTTTGGCAGCGGCTCTTTCTACCGCCGCTGGACTTCTCTTAGTTATTTCTTCGTCAGTTTCGCACGACCTCATTAAGAAAATGATTAGGCCCAATATTTCTGATAAAAACGAACTTTGGGTTGCTCGTCTGTCGGCAACTGGAGCAGTTTGCGTTGCCGGATATTTTGGAATTAATCCTCCTGGTTTTGTTGCCGCTGTGGTAGCGTTGGCGTTCGGTCTTGCCGCCGCTTCTTTTTTTCCAGCAATAATTTTGGGAATTTTCTATAAACGGATGAATAAGGAAGGGGCAGTTACCGGAATGATTGTTGGTATCTCCCTTATGCTATTTTACATGGCGAGGTTTAAACTCGGGTGGTTGGGAGAATTACCCACGAAAGACGAGTGGTGGTTTGGAATCTCACCCGAAGGTTTTGGTTCAGTCGCAATGCTTTGTAACTTCGTCGTTTCCATAATTGTCTGTCAACTTACACCCGAACCACCAACCTACGTACAGGAAATTGTGGAGGATATTCGTATACCAAAAGGAGCTTCTAAAGCATCCGTTCATTAAAATAATCGCTCGATAACGTATTCAGAACGATATATTATCAGGGCTTAGCACTATTCAACTCTTAAAAACTAATTATCAAGTTATGAAAATTAATTCTTTTGAAGACTACCAGAAAACGTACAAGAAAAGCGTTGAAAAACCCGAAGAATTTTGGGACGAAGTTGCTCAGGAATTTAAGTGGAGAAAGCCTTACTCAAAAGTACTGGAATGGAACTTTGATGAACCTTCTATAAAGTGGTTTAAGGATGGAAAGTTAAATATCACCGAGAATGCCTTAGATCGTCACGTAATAGACAAGCCCGAAGAAATAGCAATCATTTGGGAGCCTAACGAAATTGACGATGAGCCGCAGCATATTTCTTACAAAACATTGCACGAACGCGTTTGTAGGTTCGCCAATGTGCTAAAAAAGCACGGAATTACTAAGGGAGATCGCGTATGTATTTACTTACCCATGATTCCCGAATTAACAGTCTCAGTACTTGCCTGTGCTCGGATTGGTGCTATTCATTCGGTGGTCTTTGGTGGCTTCTCCGCAAAAGCAATTGCTGACCGAGTCAATGACTCTGCCTGCAAAATGATTATCACCTCCGACGGGGCATTTCGTGGAACAAAGAAAATCCCGATGAAAGAAACCGTAGACGATGCCTTAATCGGTACCCCAACCGTAGAAAAAGTAATTGTCGCTACTCGTACCCGCACACCAGTTTCGATGATCAAACACCGAGATTACTGGTGGGAAGACGAGGTAAAATCGGTGAACGCTGATTGTCCAGCGGTTGAAATGGACTCAGAAGATCCTTTGTTCATACTTTACACTTCAGGTTCTACTGGAAAACCAAAGGGCGTAGTTCACACCTGCGGCGGTTACATGGTTTACACCACTTACACTTTCCAAAACGTCTTTCAATACAAGCCCGGTCAAGTCTTTTTTTGCACGGCAGACATTGGCTGGATAACTGGACATTCTTATATCGTTTACGGTCCGCTTATCAGCGGTGCAACTTCTGTTATGTTTGAAGGCGTACCTACTTATCCCGATGCCGGACGGTTTTGGGACATCGTAGAACGCCACCGAGTGAACATTTTCTATACTGCTCCTACCGCCATTCGGGCGTTAATGGGTCACGGTGAATCTTATTGGAAGGATAAGGATTTGACTTCTTTAAAGGTACTCGGCTCAGTGGGAGAACCAATCAATGAAGAAGCCTGGAATTGGTACGACGAGAACATTGGGAAAGGTAATTGCACTATTTGCGATACTTGGTGGCAAACAGAAACGGGCGGAATCATGATTTCTCCGATAGCAAATATTACCCCCACGAAACCTACTTTTGCCACACTTCCACTGCCGGGAATTCAACCCATTTTAGTCGATGAAAAAGGCGAAGAAATAATCGGAAATGGCGTCTCGGGGAACTTGTGCATTAAATTTCCGTGGCCGTCTATCGTCAGAACAACTTGGGGAGACCACGACCGTTGCAAAACTACGTATTTCACCACCTACAAAGGATATTATTTCACAGGAGATGGCTGTCTACGAGACGAAGACGGTTACTACCGAATCACCGGACGCGTTGATGATGTAATCAACGTTTCTGGGCATCGCATTGGTACCGCAGAAGTTGAGGATGCTTTAAACTCACACACCGGAGTAGTTGAATCTGCGGTGGTTGGTTATCCACACGAAATTAAAGGACAGGGAATTTATGCATACGTCATCATGGAGCGAAACCACGAGGACGAAGATTTGACCAGAAAAGATATCTTGGCAACAGTAACCCGCATAATTGGTCCAATAGCTAAACCTGATAAAATTCAGTTTGTGACAGGATTACCCAAGACACGTTCCGGAAAAATCATGCGGCGGATTTTGAGAAAAATTGCCGACGGAACCGCCGATAATTTAGGCGATACGTCCACGCTGCTTGATCCTGAAGTTGTAAAATCAATTAAAGAAGGTGTCCTAAAATAACTTCTGTACCACCATCCTACGCACCTCTTCAGACAAAAGCACTATTAGTACTAAAAATAATACCGCAACTAAAGTTGATTTTTATAAGTTTGTTTCACCAGACAAACTTATAAAAATACCGCCTCAAGCTAAGGATTACTTCTGTGTATCCTAAAATCGAAAGCGTTCGTAGCGTTGCGATTGCAGCAATAGAGATACGATTAGAAGAAAATAGTATAGCGGTTTCTTAAAGGTTCTAAAGTGGGAGTAGGATGAGCAATATATGAGTATTACGATTGCAGCAACCCTACTCAGTAGCTTTTTTTAATGCGTGTTACTTTTCAACAAAGTTAACGAGGCAATTGTGCTTCTGCTTGTAGTGACCAATAAAGCTCCCGATAACTTATGAAGTTTTCGGGAGCTTTATATTTATTTGCGACTTCAAGAAGCCAAAGAATAGTCAAACTGAATTCTCAGCGGTTTGAACATTCAACTTCAATCCTTACTTAATCTTTGTGCGATTTCGCAGATTTCTGGCAACATCCTGGCAAACGATCGTGTGATTTTTGGTTAGCAATTGATTCATTGGCATCGTAGCCAATCATCGTAATTGCGTCCTGAATATCTTTGGCCGATGCTTTCTTTGTTTTATACTTCACAGTAACGACTTTATCATCAAGATTAAGGTCTGCTGATTCAACACCTTTAGTAAGACTCAAGTCGCGTTCGATGCGTTTTTTACACATACCGCATTTAGCAGATGTTTTAAACTTTACCTCTTCCACGCCTTTTTGACCGAAAGATATAAGTGCGACAAAACTAAAAATAAATGACAAAAATAAGACCTTCATAATTTTACTTTTTTTAGATTAAATAAATATAATAATTGATAAACGTGCAACTTAATTACGGGCCGTACTTCACATTAGATTAACAATCAACGAATACGGTAACGCATTCCCAAATAAAGAATTCGTCCCACAATTGGACCCCAGTTCATCCCAGCATCAAAGCGATTACCCGCTGGATTGAACGGATCAACTATTGGGTTCGCCTGCTTGAAATTCGTGAGGTTCTCACCGCCAGCATAATATTCCCAATCAACGAAAGTTCGGGTCACTTGAGCATTCACCGTAAAAAAGGACGGAGATTCGTCAAAGGGCATTGATTCGTAGGAAGTATGATCATAATCTAAATCGGTAGTAGGGATGCGACCTTTACCGTTCCAATTTACCGTCAAATCAGCTTTCCATTTATCATAAGGAAGCGAATACCCTACGTTGAAAAGTACCCGCGAAGGACTCTGAAACATAACCGGCAACAAAACCGACTCGTCGAAAGGTGTTCCCATGGTCTGCTTAGAATCTAAAAAACGGTAAGCCAGTTTTGCTTCCCATCGGTCAGAAGGTACCCAATTATACTCAATCTGAAATGCGTTGGCAAACGCAACTCCATTAGAATTATAGAAATATAAATATTCAGGATGCTCCACGTCGCCAATCAATTTATTCACGAAGTCGGTCCGATAGAAATCTACAACCAACGATGATTTACCGATTATCTTTGTAAGGCTAACGCCGTAGTTCCAACTTTTTTCGGGCTGAAGGGCATTCGTAAATACTACCTGACGGTTGCTCACCAAGTTACCGTAATATTCTACTAAACGGTTTGGCACGCGAAAGCCACTTCCCGCCGATGCTCTAAAGGTTAAGTCTTCCGAAATATCGTGTTTGAAATGCATTCGTGGCGTAAACTGAACTCCGTACAGATTATGAAAATCTGTGCGTGCACCGAGTACCAAAATAGTCTTGTCCAAGAAGTTGTACGTGTATTCAAAAAATGCCCCCGGCACAAGTTCTCGCCGTTGCAACGAAATAGGTCCGAATTGCTCGTCATAATCGTCGTACACAAAACTCATTCCAGTTTTATACGTATGCATAGTTGTCCCAAACTTATCTTGGTAAACCAGATTTCCGTAACCGTAATCCTGCGTTGCTTTATATCTTCGGTTACCAAAGTAGGAATCTGAATTATGCTTTGCCGCATTCAGAATCAGTGCGAGGCCACGGTAGGGAGCATCCGGGAAAAGGATGGCTGTTTTGGAGTAAACCTCCGCCCGGTTCGTACTATTTGTAAAACCATAAGCAAATGGTGTTTCGCCGCGTGAGACAAAGTTCGTTTGCCCACCCGTTCTATCGTCGTTCACATATTTGAACCCAAATTGACTGTAAAGCCGCGTACTCTGATATTTCCACCTGTTTAGTATATTCACTTGCGAATACTTAGGGGCGTCAAGGAAATCGTCGCCGTTTCGATCAATATTGACCCTCATAGTTGAACCGTGAGTCAAGAGACCAACCGACCATTTTTCGTTAATCTTATGAGTGGCATTAACATTTATCTCCGCTCGTCCGAGCGAATTTACGTAAGTATTGAGGTAAAATTTTTCTGAATTACCCGGCTTCATTAATTCTATATTAATACCTCCGCTGAGCGATTCATACCCCGTAATAACACTACCAACTCCCTTAGAAATATCAATAGCTTGAATCCAAGTACCTGGCACATAAAGAAGTCCAAAAGTGCTTTCTAAACCTCTAATTGAGGGAATACCTTCAAAAGTTGTTTGGACGTACCTTCCCGAAAGTCCTAAGAAGCTAAGCTGTTTCGCTCCGGTCACAGCATCCCCCATATTAACAGAAACAGAAGCGTTCGTTTCGAAGCTTTCCGAGAGATTACAACAAGCCGCTTTAGCAAGAGCCTTCGTAGTGATTGTTTCAGTTTGAATTGGATTAAGCCTGTCCAAAAGTATAGATTGCCCTTTAACCACCACTTCGTTGAGCGTTTCAGAAGCTTCCGATAAGGTTATTTTTAGGAAATCGGTAGAGTTGACAGCTACGGAGTCTGTTGTGAAACCAACGGCTGAAATGGCCAGCATTTTTTCTCCTTTGATTGTGGGAATCACGAATTGACCGTCAATATCGGTGGCAACGCCTTTGCTTGGAGCATTCGTCCAATAAATGGTAGCCCCAATAACAGGCCCTTTAGAATTATCGCCCACAAAACCCTTCAGGGTCTGGGCGTTTGTTGCGTTACATAAGAACGCAAATGCGATTAAGCAATAATATTTTTTCGACATTTCACAACTATTTTATTATCAATAAATTACAGATAAATAAAACGGTTATTTCAAATGCGATAGCATTGAATTAAAGCAAGAAGTAATTTACCCGAAATGGGCGGTGGATTTGCAAAAAGAATGACCGGACGGTCACGTAAGAAAAGTGGTGTTTGAAAAGAATACTGCTGAAATTTTTGAGCAAATAATCCGACGACAAAATTCAACGATAATTTCGCTGCATTTGCCTGATTAACAGAAACCTTCGTCAGGGTTTTGGTTATCGAACAGCATTTAGATTTACTAAATGTTGTTTTTCCTTCAATAGCTGAAGAGGCACAACAAGTATCATCTGAAAATAAAGAGTAAGATTTTTTTTGCGTAAAATTGCAGGTATGAACGTACGTGGCGAAGCCAGTGCTGCTAAATAGCACCGCAAATGCCAACGTGAAGCTGATAGTACGTAGTTTAAAACTTTTCATCTGCAAACTTTTAACCATTCGTCTGCAAAAATAATTCCAAATATTAATTCGTTACCAATCTGAACTCACTTTTTATTTAATATGATGCATTATTCTAAACGCCTTTCTCTGCTATTCGTTAGTTTGCTTGCGTACGCTTGTTCGCCTTACGAAGAAGTCAGTATTGCCGGAGCAGACACAAGCTTTGGTTACGTTCCAGCCGAGTTTGTAACTGAATCCGGTTTAGAAGAGTACAAATTATTGCTACCGCAAGGTATTATGAATCCGGGCAAGACGTTGATTGAAGGACGGTACCTGTTTATCGGTGAAAATAAAAAAGGGATTCACGTTTTTGATAATATAAATCCCCAAAGTCCAGTTGCAGTTGCGTTTATTTCAGTTCCGGGTTCGGTAGATTTTCTTTTGAGAAATCAGACCCTTATCACCACAAACGGTAATGACTTACTGGCACTGAATATAAACGCCATTAACCTAATTGCTATAAATGGTGCCAGCGTAGCGAGTCTGGCGACAGACAGAGCTATGTTTTCGGAAGTAAAACGTTTGGAGAAAATATTTACGTATCCGAACTTTCCCGAACAACGCGGCAGCTATTTCATGTGCCTTGACTCGGAAATTTACGTTACCGAGTGGAAACTTGATTCCGTTAATAGTAAAAAGGATTGTTTTCGTTAAATTTTAGTTACTTATGCTTCTGTATAATATGAGAGTATTTTTTAAAATATCCGTAATCTTGTTTGCTTTGGCTTCTATTGTATCCTGCAAAAAAACCGAGCAGGAAACGCAAGCGGAGATAATTACCGGGAACATTACTTACAATAGCCTAATCCAATCTGATGGGAATGAATATTTTGTTTTAGATCAAAACAAAATCCGGCTATTGAATTTGACTTCACCGAACAACCTGAATATTTCGTCAACTTTTCCTTTGACTGATATTGACTTTGAAAGCGTTCGGGGCAATAAAGACACACTCTACATTCTGTCTGTGAAAGGGCTAAAAATTTACGTGCTCAAATCAGACGATACCATTCGATGGGAAGAAGTGGCTTCAATTGAAGGTGTTTTGGCGTGTGATAAGTTTGATGTAAAATATCCTTTTTTACTCACGTCCGTAAAAAATAGAACGTGTAACTTTTCAGAAAATGCAACGACAGAATTACGTCTGTATAATATCGCAAAGTTAGATTCAGTTGTGTTAAAAACAACGGTTGCAACATCCGAAATATTCAAAGTAAAACAAGCGGGTACAAGGGGGTTTTACGCCTTATCTTCTGGCGGTCAATTGTCTCACTTCTCGCTAAATGGTGATGTAACAAATTCGTCTCAGCTTGTTTTAGATATTCCAGCTGCTACTGATTTTAATATCTACGGCAGCAACTTACTTATAACGAGTAATACCAAAATTTCACAGTATCGGTTAATTTCACCCACTGACGCTCAACTTTTAAGTACCATTCCTGTTTCACAATGAGATACATCGTCCTAATTACTTATTTCCTCGTATCATCCGCCGTGTATTCGTTTGGTCAAAACGCCGCAATAGGCATTGCAGAACCAGAAGAAGCCGTTAGAAAGAAACCCGTTACATTCACGCATCAACCCATTCTACTGTTAAAAATTACGCCGACCGCACTTTTGGCGAATGACAATGTTTTGCAGTTTGGCGGCGAAATTGCCCCACCTTTTGGAAAGTTTAGTTTTAACTTTGATTACGGGATAGGAAAAGGAGCCTGGAGTTTGAGTAAATACGTCAAGGAAAATTTAACGGATACTGAAACAAAACTTTGGCGAGCCGAAGTACGTACATATTTCTCGGACTGGTTTCCCTTTTATGCCTTGGATAAGAAACCCTTTGGCAGGTATTATGCTCTCGAATTAATGAATAAAACGCTGACGAGGACTCAGCCTGTAGGTATTGGAGTGGGCGGCAAATTATTACCCAATTTTATTAAGCTTAGCGGAGTTCCCGTTGAACTAACCGAGCAAGCGATTCACCTAAAGTTTGGAAAGCATTTTTTAATAAACAGGTTCATCTTCGTTGATGCTTTTGTTGGAATTGGTCCCGGACGGTATAATCTGACCGGAGTTAAGGAAGTTGACGCGGGTGCAAATGAAACTACAATATTTAATCGTTTCAAAGCGGGCAGAAAAGATTGGGAAGTAGGAACGAAAGGATTATTTTTTAGTCGGACTGCCGGCGTAAGATTATGTTTAGCCTTATGAAAAAATACAAAATATTACTCTTAATACTTATTCTGCCCTCCATTTGCCTTACCGGATGCTGGGCTCCAAGATGCCCGATAAATTCGTGTTTAGTCGATTTTGAACACGTTCATTCTGATTACGTTTCGGGTGTTTTTTCGGGAAGACAGCCGTTCAAAACACCACCAAAACTACGGTTTTTGTGGGACACGAATAAAGGAGGACTCAACCCCAATACTGACTTAGAAACTACCCCAAGCAGAAAAAAGCTGCGTAAGAAATTTCCTTGGGAACGCTGGTAATATATATGAAGATAGTAAACCTACTGTTAATCTGTTTGATGACTTTGGTAGTAATCGCACTTACGGAATCAAGTGACGATGTTTTGGTATCGCAAGACGTTGAGCAAAATTCAATTTTGCCAGAAGAGCGTGGAGTAACTACCGCACTCAATGAAAGTGAGCAAATTAATGCGTCAGAGCGGTTTGTGGATAGTTGCCGAAAATTCATTGGAACTCCGTATCAATACGGCGGAATTACCGATTCTGGGATTGACTGTTCTGGGCTTTTGTACGTAAATTTCAAATCATTCGGTTTATCCATTCCCCGAAATTCTGCTCTTCAGTCTGAGTACTTCGAATCGGTAAATTTTGTAGAAGCTCAGCCTGGCGATTTACTATTTTTTGGTTCGAGCGAAGAAAACATTAATCACGCCGGAGTAATTACCGAAGTCGATTCACTCAATAGTATTCGTTTCATACACACATCATCAAATCAAGGAGTAATCGAGGAAAACTTAAAATCTGATTACTGGACGAGAAAACTAATCAAAATCGGCAGACCAGATTACGAATCTGCCGATATATAAGGTTAAAACTCCAAGTTGCAGTTTATCCATTCTTCATCGAAGCGTGTTCCATAAACTTCATAAAAATCGATGGCCGACTTATTCCAATCAATCACTTGCCACATCATTCCCGAACAATCATTCAACTTACCTTCTTCAATTACTGACTCAAAAAGAGCTTTGCCGTAGCCTTTCCCTCGGTACTCTTCTGAGACAATCAGGTCCTCTAAGTAAATTCGCTTGCCTTTCCACGTAGAATAGCGGTAATAATAAAGGGCAATCCCAAGAATATCGCCGTCTAATTCACCGATAAAAACACCAAAAGCAGGGTTCTCCGAAAACCCCTCCTCCAGCATCCGTTCGTTTGTGTTGCTAATCTCGTGCTCCGCTTTTTCGTAAACTGCCAATTCTCTGACCAATCGCATTATTTCAGGCACGTCTGATGCATTACCTTTTCTTATCTTTAAACTCATTTGTTTTTTTATATTGCAACGTTAAGATTCAAACCTATTTAAAATACGATAGAATGTCAAAAAACGTGCGGGTTTTAGTTGTTGGAGCTGGAAATATGGGTGCGTCTCACGCCACCGCTTACCATAATTTAGCGGGTTTCGAAATTTGTGGAATTATTTCTACTGGAGAAAGTAAAATAAAGCTAAACGATAAGTTAGGAGGAGAATATCAGCTTTTTACGGATTATGAAGAAGCTCTCCGTGAAACTAAGCCCGATGCCGTTTGCATCTCTACTTATCCCGACACGCACGAAAAATTTGCAATAATGGCTCTCGAAGCTGATTGTCACGTTTTTCTTGAGAAACCAATCGCTGATTCCGTTTCTGGAGCGGAACGAGTAGTTGAAGCAGCTAGTAAAGCAAACAAAAAAGTAGTCGTCGGTTATATTCTGAGACACCACCCTTCTTGGACAAAGTTTGTAGAAGTCGCTCGGACAATGGGCAAACCGCTAGTTATGCGAATGAACTTAAACCAGCAAAGTCGCGGTGGGATGTGGGATGTCCACCGAAATCTTATGAAAAGCCTCTCTCCTATCGTAGATTGTGGCGTACATTACATTGATATTATGTGCATGATGACCCGTTCAAAACCCGTGCAAGTTACCGCCATCGGGGCGAGATTGACGGATGATATTCCCACAGACAATTATAATTACGGTCAACTGCAACTAACGTTTGAAGACGGCTCGATTGGCTGGTACGAAGCTGGTTGGGGACCAATGATGAGCGAAACTGCTTTTTTTATAAAAGACGTAATCGGACCAAAAGGCTGCGTTTCAATTGTGGCGAAAGAAGCTGGCGGGTCTGGAAAATCTGACAACGTGGATTCACACACAAAAACAGAATCTCTGAAAGTCCACTACGCCGATATCGACAGTTCCAATAACTTCATAAAATCTGACGAGTGGATTGATTTAACTGATGAGCCCGATCATCAAGAACTTTGCAACCGAGAGCAATTATATTTCCTGAAAGCCATTCATGAAGATACCGACTTAACTACTCATTTAGCAGATGCCGTAAACAGCTTAAAAGTCGCATTTGCCTGCGATGAGTCTGTTAAAACCGGAAAAGTTGTAAAACTGTAAATCTCAATTACTCCGATTTGCGTTAATTAAGGAAATACAATTACTGAATGATACACAATTACCAAAGTGCTTGGCTGTGCGGCGTATTCTTACTATTTTTTCTGTCTGCCAATGGTCAGAGCCCGTGGGTACAGCAGGTGAATGATGGATTTATTCAGGCGGGATACTCAGGATTATACTTCGATCAAGTACGATACAATGGCGATTTAGTTGATCCGAATAGGAAGACAGTTGATAATACCTATCAGATTTACCTTGACTTTGGTTTACTGCCAAACCTTGGAGTTACGGCAGTATTACCAGTGAAACTTTATACCATTACCGAAAACGGCGAAACCTCTAAATTTGACGGACTCGGAAACTTATCGTTTTCGTTGAAGTACCAACTTCCAGTAAAATCGTCATCTATGGCAATCGGCTTGACTTACGAAGCTGAAACGGGAGCCGAAAACCTGAACTTGGGACTCCGAACGGGTTTCGCCGCCTCAACGTTTTATCCCTACTTTTCAATCGGTAGCGGAACTAAGAAGTTATATTTCTACGCTTCCAGCGGACTTGGTCTGAGAACAAATAGGCACAGTAATTTTGTACGATTATCGGGAGAGTTGGGCTATAAAATCTTTAGACACAGTTATCTGATAGGTACGTTAGATTTTAATCAGCCGATACAAGACGACAGTAGTTTCTTCCTCGCAGATGAGGAAATTTTCTCTAAGTCTGCATCCTTTCTTGACCGTCAATCTTTCAATGGTGCAGGTCTAAAATTTCTGTACGAGTTTATTCCCGAAAAGTACGGTATTACATTAAGTACTATTGGTGCTCTTGGCTCGGATAATACCCCCTTTTCAAGGTCCTATAATATCGGAATATTCAATAAGTTCTGATGTGATTATTTATAGATTCGCTACTACTTCAAAGTCTCTATATCTTCGCTTCCTTGACTAATAAATACCTTTAAGAAAGGTATTTATTAAAATCCTGTAAGTGTGTAAATGATTAATACTTTTCGCGGGTGGTAAATTTTTTATTGGATAAATGCAATTTCTTAATTACACACAAAAACATAAGACACTTGTTATAAACTAGTTGTCTTACTTCAAAAAATATAGCCTAACATAATCGTGCATTTTTTTTCATTTTCTTAAGAGATTCTTATTTTCGTAGTGACAAACAAAATAATATTAATTTCCAATATGAAAAAAATCTACTTAGCATTGATTGCATTATTTTGCACTTTTTCAACATTTTCTCAGATTACAACTTCCAGTATTTTAGGAAAAGTGAGCGAAAATGGTGGCGAAGGAATTCCGGGTGCTACCGTGATGGCTGTGCACACACCTTCAGGTACCAAGTATGGTACAGTTACCTCCGAAGACGGACGTTACCGTTTGGTTAACTTACGTGTTGGAGGACCTTACGTAATTCGAGTAACGTTCATTGGTTATGGGGACCAAGAAACTAATAACGTTTTCCTTAGACTTGGGGAATCTCAAACGTACAATTTCGGCGTGCAGGAGAACACCACTACACTGAATGAAGTGGAGGTTTTGGCAGATGATGTCATTAATCGCACAAGAACCGGAGCGGCTACCGCAATTGATAGCGAGAAACTTCGTTCGCTTCCAACTATCACTCGCTCCACTGCTGATTACGTTCGGTTGAACCCAATGGCGGCGGAAGGTGGGTCTTTTGCAGGACGAAATGATCAGTTTAACAATTACTCGCTTGACGGAGCCATTTTCAATAATCCGTTCGGCTTAGATGCTTCCACGCCCGGCGGCCAAACCGACGCTCAACCCGTTTCTTTGGATGCCATTGAGCAAATCAGCGTGCAGATTGCTCCCTATGATGTGACCCAATCAGGTTTTACAGGAGCTTCAATCAATGCGGTAACTAAGTCAGGAACTAACAAGTTTAAAGGCACAGTTTTCGGTTTTTACCGAAATCAGAATTTAGTAGGAAATAAGGTAAACGATGTAAGTTTACCTAAACTTAATCTATCTCAAACGCAATTTGGTTTCAGCCTTGGCGGTCCGATTATTAAGAATAAATTGTTTTTCTTCGTGAATGCTGAATTTGACCGTCGTTCTGATATTGGTTCTCCTTTCATTCCTGCGGGAGCAGGCAGAAACGGCGAAAATGTCTCGCGGGTAGAAGCTACTGACTTGGCATCCATTTCGAGTTTATTGAGAAATACCTTTGATTACGAAACTGGTCCGTACGAGGGCTTTGAATTCAAGACAAATAACCAGAAAGGAATTGCTAAAATTGATTGGAACATCAACCAAAATCACAGCTTTTCCCTCACGTATAATTTCTTAGATGCTTTTAAAGAAAAACCAGCTCACCCGTCAGCTCTCGGCAGACGTGGCCCTGACTTTCTTACTCTTCAATACCGAAACTCAGGTTACAGAATCAATAACGGTATTCAGGGTGCAGTTGCAGAAGTTCGCTCACGGTTTGGGAATAATGCTTCCAATAAGTTTCAGGTTGGAATTACTTCATTCAAAGACAGCCGAAATCCTTTCTCCGAGCCATTTCCAGTGTTGAATATAAACAAAGGTGGCGTTCCGTATATCATTGCCGGCCACGAGCCTTTTAGCGTAAATAATGTACTGGATCAGAATGTATTTCAAATTTCTGACAACTTCACTTTGTTCAAAGGAGCCCACACATTTACGTTTGGTTCGAGCCTCGAAAGGTTCGATTTTAACAACTCCTTTAACCTTACCGCTTACGGTTCGAGAATTTTCTTCCCAGGAGTTGATATAAACGATATTGGGGATTTTATTACATCCCCTGGTTTTGCGAACGAGGTAGAATTTGCCCGTCAAGCGTACGCAACCAATAGTACCAACAATTCTTGGGCACTCGCAGAAACTACGCTGGGTCAGTGGGCAATCTACGCTCAGGATGAGTTTGTCATAAACGACAACTTTTCGCTTTCTTACGGTCTGCGTATTGATACGCCATTATATTTTGACACGTCAAAAAAGATTCAGGAAAATATTGACCGAAAAGGCGGAACTGAAGGGACGTATCAACCCCAAAATACTTATTATGATGAATTTGGCAAGGCGGTTCAGTTTGACCACACGGTTCTACCAAAACAAACACCATTATTCTCGCCCCGTATTGGATTCAATTACGACATAACGGGTAAACAGAACCGTCAGTTAAGAGGTGGAAGCGGTATCTTTACCGGACGTTTACCTTTCGTCTGGATTGGTAATCAGGTAGCAAATCCTGACTTCTTCTTCTACTGTATCACCGACCCTAACTTCAAATTCCCCCAAGTATGGCGAACAAACTTGGGCTACGACCACAAGTTTGGTAACGGTTGGTTGTTCTCAGGAGACTTTATTTACACAAAGGATTTGAACGCCCAAATGGTACGTAATTACGGATTAAAGCTGCCAAGCGGTACGCTTAACGGTGCAGATAGTCGTCCAATTTATTTAAATTCTGATCGTGCAACAAATGCCTTCGGTGGAGTAACAAACGCGTATGTTTTCACGAATACCAACGTTGGGTATACCGTAAATGCAACGGCTCAGATTGAGAAGAATTTTGCGAGCGGCGGTTATTTCAAATTTGCCTATAACTTCCTCGACGCAAAAGACGCATCTTCTATTGATGCCGAAATTTCTTCGGATGCGTACGATAGAAACCCAGCTAATATTTCACACACAAATACAGCACTTTTGGCTCCGTCATTGTACGGAAACAGACACCGATTTATGGTTGTTGGGTCAAAGAAGTTTGTGTACGCTGACGGAAGATTAGCAACTACCCTCTCCTTATTTGGGGAGTACTTACAAGGAGGACGTTACAGCTACACCTATTCGGGCGACTTAAATAACGATGGTTCAGGGTTAAATGATTTACTCTACATTCCTACTGAGTCTGAAATCAACGCCATGAATTTTACTGGCAACGGTTCTTCACAAAAAACTGCCCTGAATGATTTCATAAAGAATGATGCTTACTTGTCGGCAAACCGTGGACAATACGCTGAGAAATACGCCGCTTTGGCTCCGTGGTATTCTAATATTGATTTGAGAATCCTGCAAGACATCGCGATTAGCGGAGACAATAAGATTCAGTTGAGTGCCGATATTCTGAACATTGGTAACTTACTTAACTCAAATTGGGGAGTTAGACAATGGGCAGGACAAACCGGGCTATCGCAACCAATTGCGGTAAGCGTAGCAGACGGAACTCCCACTTACAGCTTTGACGAAAGTCAGACTTCCGCTATTCAAACCAGGTTTGACTTATCATCAAGGTGGAGAATGCAGTTTGGTGTTCGTTATTCTTTCTAACAGATAGATATTTTTTTACTAAAAGGCTTCCCGATAACTTGGGAAGCCTTTTTTATTTTTCGTCAATGGTAACTATTTCGTAATAGTCATCATCTCTAATCTGCGTTTCCGTTTCTGGAAAACCAGTTACATCCATTTCTTCTCTTTCTTCAATAAATCCAAAATAAGGACAAAAGTTATCTTCAGCTTTCATACTTCTACGAAGGTTTAATTTAAATGATGAGTCAAAAGTAGAATCATTCTCTATCAAACCGTAGAACTTCAACATTACTAAATTGTGAATATATACTTGATAACATAAGCGTAATATCACTTTACGTGCCTGTACGCCTATTTCAAACAAAAACCAACAGAAGGTTTACTCTTATATTAACTCAGTATTAAGAACGAGCATCCGAATTAACAAAGCCTTAAACGACAGTCTTGATTTTGTTCAATTGAAGGTTTCTACTTTTGCGACAGATTTAGAAACTAACTTAACTCACAGATGAAAAAGATTTCTTTTTACGTATCATTTTTAGCGGTAGCTTCATTAGGTTTTCTCTCTTGCGAGAAAGAAGCTGTATTCACAGCTCCAAGTGTAACATTGAGCACTCCAACTGCTGAAGTACCTTTTGCTGCGAAAGATCAAACAGTTACATTTAATGTTGCCAAAGACCTTAACGTTTCTGCAAACTACATTACTACTGCTACTGGCGTAACAGTCAAAAATCCAAGCGGTACCGTAGTAGGTAACACAGTAGAAATTAACTACGATGCTGGTAATACCGCCGGTGCCGGATCAATTACACTTGACATTACTGATAGTCAGGGTCAGAAGTCTTCTGCAACTTACCTAATCACAATTGGTGGTGAGGTAAAAGAGTTTACATTGACCACTAATATTTCGACAGACGCCACTTGGGAAACTGGCAAAACGTACATTTTAGGCGGAAGAATTACGGTAACAAGTGGTGTTACCTTAACTATTCAGCCAGGCGTAATTATCAAAGGACGAGCTGGAATTGGAGCGAATGCAACCGCTCTGCTAATTGCCCGTGGTGCCAAATTAAATGCCAACGGAACCGCAGCACTTCCAATCATCTTTACATCAGTTGCTGACCAACTTTCTCCCGAAGATGTTGCTGCTGGAAAAGTGATAAGCCCTAACCTTGCTCCTACCATTAACGGACTATGGGGTGGTGTAATTATACTTGGGAAAGCGAAAATATCTGCTTCAAACGCGTCTGGAGACGTTAGCGAAGCTCAGATTGAAGGAATTCCAACTTCTGATCAGAACGGATTATACGGCGGAACCGACGATGCTGACAACTCTGGTTCTATCCAGTACGTTTCGATTCGTCACGGTGGTGCAAACATCGGTAACGGTAACGAAATCAACGGTTTAACCCTTGGTGGTGTTGGAAGCGGAACAGTTATCGAGAATATTGAAATAGTTGCCAACCAAGACGACGGAATCGAGTTTTTCGGTGGAAGTGTTAGCCTGAAAAACGTAGTATCTTGGAACGTAGGTGACGACGGTATCGATACTGACCAATCATGGTCAGGTACATTAGATAACTTTGCTGTGATTACTCCAGAAGACCACATCTTCGAATTGGACGGTCCGGAAGGTACTTACGCCGCCGGACACAAAATCACAAACGGTTGGGTGAACGCTACCAACGCCGGAGACTTAATTAACGTGGATGCAAATTCAATCGTTGACTTAAAAAGTATCTATTTCAAAGGCGTGGGTGCAAGCCAAAAAATTAACCGCGTAACGGCTTCCATGGTAACATTCACTGATATATTCTTTGACGTCATCGAAACTAACCTTGCAAATAACGTTAACGGAGCAATTCCTGCGGGCGTTAAGGCTGGTAAAACAAATACAGCTGACCTTTCTAAACTTAACTGGACTTGGGCGGCTAAAGCAGACGTTCTCAAGTAATAAGATTTCTTAAAAGCAGGGACTTCGCTCCCTGCTTTCTTTTACACCAATATTTTCTGAATACTATAAAAAAATATAATGAATAAATTTTATTCAACAATTCTGCTTACCCTAATTACGGTAGCATCTTTCGCCCAAGGCGGGAAGATAAGAGGCAGAATTATCGAAAAAACAACTGCCGAAGCCGCTATCGGAGCAACGGTAAAAGTCCTTGAAACAAACAAGGCAATGTTTACAGACTTAGACGGCACTTTTTCTTTTGATGTGGCACCAGGCACTTACATTATCGAAATCGGGTACATTGGTTTCAAGACCACCAAGATTTCTGAAATTACCATAAAAGCAAACGAGACGAAGGTCTTGGATGATATCCTTTTGGAAGAAGACAATAAGATGCTCGAGGAAATTGTGGTAAGAGCTTCGCTACTACGCACAACCGAAGAAGCCCTAAATATGATTCGTAAAAAGTCGAATGTGATGTTAGACGGTATTTCTGCTGCCAAGATTAGACAAATTGGAGACAACACCGCCGTGGAAGCGGCAAAGCGAATTACAGGAGTTTCGATTGAAGGCGGAAAATACGTTTATATCCGTGGCTTGGGAGATCGTTATTCTAAAACTACGTTGAACAACGTCGATATTCCTGGACTTGACCCAGATATGAACACAGTTCAAATGGATATTTTCCCGACTAACCTTATTGACAATATCGTTGTTTCTAAAAACTTTACCGCCGAGCAATCCGCAGATTTTACGGGTGGATTATTGAACGTAGAGACTAAGGATTTTCCAGAAAGGAAATTATTCGCCGTTTCAGTTTCTGGAGGTTTTAACCCATCGATGCACTTTAACCCAAATGCACTTTCATACAAAGGTGGCAAAACGGATTGGTTAGGTTACGATGATGGCACACGTGCGTTACCAGCATTAGCTAACAACGCAGCTATTCCAACGCCAATTAGCGGCAGTTCGGACGGAGAAGTGAACTCTTTCGTGCGGTCATTTAATCCTACGCTCGCCGCCAAGCGTCAGCGTAATACGATGAATCACGGATTAAATATATCAGCTGGAGATCAACTAGACATCTTTAAGAACAGCGGTAGAAATTTAAAATTGGGTTATATTTTCTCGCTTTCTTACAAATCTGACCAACGCTATTACGACGATGTAACTTACGGCGAGTACCAACGCTTTATTGATCCAACAGTGAATGAACTTCGTTACGCAACCATTCAACAAGGCGAATTCAGTGAAAACAACGTTCTGATTGGTTCATTAGGAGGAATTGCCATTAAGTCGGCGAAGTCTAAAATAAGGCTCACAGCAATGCGTTTACAGAATGGTGAAAGCAGAGCGGGCAAATTTAACATCAAAAACAGCGATGCGGCGGTTGGACAATCGGGGTATTTTGCGACTTCCGACAACTTAGAATACAACCAACGCTCTTTAACGAATATACTGTTAAATGGCGTTCACCGCTTCGGTGATAATAAATGGCAGATTGACTGGAAACTATCTCCAACTTTTTCTACTTCGTACGACCCAGACATCAGAAAGACTGCATTTACGGTAACAGATACAAAAACATCGTTCAACGCAGGTGCAGGCGGAAACCCGTCAAGAATCTGGCGTTACCTGAACGAAGTAAACTATACTGCGAAATTTGACGTCGATCGTAACTACACATTCAAAGGCAATGATGCCCGCCTAAAGTTTGGTTTCAGTCATTTGTACAAGCAACGTGATTACGAAATCAAATTCTTCGACGTGCAATTTTTCGGAAGACAATCGTGGGATTCAGCAGACCCTTCTCAGGTGCTTTCTCCGCAGAATATCTACCCGAGTGGGACAAATAATATCTATTATCAGTCAGGTAATAATAACCCAAATCCAAACCAGTATAATTCTGACATTAACAACACGGGCGTTTATGCCTCAAACGAAATGTCTTTGAATAATAAACTTAAAACTGTTTTAGGAGTACGGGTTGAAAGGTACGTGCAACGTCACACCGGTCGTGACCAAAAATTTGCCAGCGGTGATGTTGAAAACGGGAAGAATTTAGTAAACGAAGAAGTAATCAATTCTATCAACCTGTTTCCGAGCGTAAATTTCATCTACCAGCTTGATGAGAAAACAAATGTTCGGTTAAGTTATACAAAGACAATCGCCCGACCTTCTTTCAAGGAGCTTTCCTTTGCTCAAATCATTGACCCAATTACCAACCGTATTTTCAACGGTAGTTTGTTTCAGTATCCCGCTTGGAATGGTAACCTGAAAGAAACTAATATTGATAACATCGACCTTCGACTTGAAAAGTACCTCGAAGGCGGTCAGTTGATTTCCGCCAGCGTTTTCTATAAGCACTTCCTAAACCCAATTGAATTGGTTCGCATTCCTGAGCAGCAAACTAGCTCTGAGTTTCAGCCTAGAAACGTTGGTAATGGACGAATATTGGGACTTGAATTTGAGTTTAATCATACATTAGGGTTTGTTTCAGAACGGTTATCTAACTTCGCAGTAAACGGAAATTTCACGTACCTACAATCCGAAATTACCATGTCTAACGTGGAGTTCTTAGCCCGTAAAAACTTTGAAAAAACTGATCAGGTAGTTAGTAACAAGCGTCAAATGGCGGGACAATCGCCCTTCGTTATAAATGCGGGTCTGACTTATAATAATGTTGACAAGGCAGTGAACGTAGGTTTGTTTTACAACGTGAAAGGGTCTACGCTGACAGTTGTTGGAATAGGTCTATCACCAGATGTTTACTCAGTCCCTTTCAACAGCCTAAACTTCAGTTTTAACAAGAAGATTGGCACTGACGACCGGTTTAGTGTTGATGTAAAAGCAACAAACCTTCTCAATGATAAAATGGAGGTAAACTACAAGTCGTTCGAAACTAAAGACGCAACTTTTAGTTCGATCAGCCCTGGGCGTACGTTAAGCCTTGGTTTGAGTTACCGACTTTAAAGAATTTATGAATAAGTATTCAGCTTTATTCATATTGGTGTAAATACAAAAATCCGAGGCCGTGCCTCGGATTTTTTGTTTAAGTTTGAACTTGATAACTATTCACTAAATCTACCAAATGAAAAGAATACTAATTGACATGGACGATGTCATGGCAGAAACCGGTTTGAAAATACTGGAAACTTACAACAATTTGTTCGGAACTGAATTTGAGAAGAGTGATTTTGACAAAAACTCATTCGCAGATATTTTTGATGCCGATAACTATTTAGAAGTTAGAAAAGAAATAAGCAAACCAGGCTTTTTCCGAAACCTTGCGGTTAAAGAAAATGCTTCCGAAGTAATTGGGAAACTCTATCAAACCCACGACGTTTACATCGTTTCGGCGGCAACAGAATTCCCTTCGTCGCTTGACGAAAAAGTATATTGGCTGAACGAGCACTTTCCGTATGTAGAATGGCAGAAGATGGTTTTTTGCGGTTACAAACACATGATACAAGCCGATGTTATGATTGACGACCACACAAAGAACTTAGATTATTTTGAGGGCGAAACAAAGTTACTTTTCAACGCCATGCACAATCAACAGGTCAAAAAATACACCCGCGTGTCGCACTGGGACGAAATTGCCGAAATTCTTCTCTGATGAGCAGAAAATTCATCTTGGCTTACCTCATTATTTTAATCCTAGAAATTGTTGCCGGAGAATTTGAGTACACGCTTGGCGTGTACTTATTGAAACCGGTAATCGTTTCTTCATTGGTTCTTTTGGTCGCTGATGAAGGTTTTTTAAAGAATTGGCAATTTATAACTGCCCTCATTTTTTCTCTCTTAGGTGATATTTTTCTGATGATTGGCGTACCAAACCTCTTCCTATTCGGACTCGGAAGTTTTCTGATTACCCACTTATTTTACGTAAATATATTTCGGAGAAAAACTACGTTCAAACCCGTTGTTATTGCTGCTTTCTTAGCCATCGTTGCGGTGTTTTTCTTCACGGTTTTAAAACCCAATATTCCCGCAGACTTTTTACTACCTATATTTGTTTACATGCTCGTGATTACCACAATGGGAATAACAGCAAGTTCGGTTCACCTCGAAAACCAAACAACGTATTTACTGACAGTCGGAGCAGTATTATTTATAGTTTCTGACTCGCTGATTGCCATTGATAAATTTGTCGGCAATATTCCGCTTCCTACCTTAATAATTATGAGTACTTATGGCGTGGCTCAACTGTTAATCACTAAATCGTATCTGAAGATTTTCTCCAATTCAAGTTCTATCGAGTAGTTTGAATCACAAATTTGAGCTTTGCGGGTTTATTACGTGGAATTGCCTGTTGGTTACGGGTGTACGTTAAGTTATAAACGTTTGAAATAACCTTACCCAGTTTATTAAAGACCTCTTCCAGTTGAGTTACATTTTTAGGAAACTCAGAGATACCGCCGTTAGAAGCAAGCTTTTGCAGAACAGGTTTATCAATTCCTCCTTTGCCCTCCAAACCGATAGTGAACGTACTCACTTTATAAGCATTTTTATCACTCCGAATTTTGCTTAAAAGAAAGTCTGGCGTGATGCTGAATTTTGAATTATTGTCTGTTCCATCGGTAAATACAATTAAAACTTTACTTTGGGCGTCATCATCTTGCAACATATCAATTCCAATGTCCATTGCTTCGTACAAAGTGGTAAACTTTCCTTGTTTTAAACTGTCGATATATGAAAGGATTAAAGGTTTATTAACGGTGATGGGTAGACTCTGAATATCGTCTGCAAAATCAACGATTCCCATCCGGACATTTTCGCGTTCCGTAAAAATCTTATTCACAAAGTTACTGGCGTAAGTTTGCACATTTTTGAAGTCAGGTCCCAGAGATTCGCTCCGGTCGAGAACAACTACCACACTAATATCGTCTGATTGTCCGAAATCCATGGTAAACTCCACATCCTCTTTCCAGTCATTTATATCATCGCGGAACTCAAAAGCCCTTATTTTTTCGATATTATAGTTATTAGATTGATCATCAATGATTCTAAAATTATCGATAATTACTTTAGTAAAACTGCTTCCCTGAGCTTGCCCTTCGAAATTTTTAGAAAAGTCAATCTTTATTTCGCGGGAAGTTTTCATCTCGTCAAAACGCACTTCGGGGCTTCGGCCAGTAGTGTTCCAGAAGTCTAAATATATCTCGAAAGCTTGTCCTTTGGGGGAGGTGTCTTTTCCGTTATTACAGGAGGCACAGAAAATAAAAAGCGTAGCTACGCTCAAAAAGCTGAACTTTTTCATAGAATTTTTATTTATTGAAAGCACAATAACCTCTTAAATTAGAAAACTGCCGATTTCGTGTTTGAATACCATTCTTAACGAAAAAACGGCGGATTTCTTATCTGAGAACGTATTTTTAGTACGAAACGTAAAAGTAAATAAATGAACGTAGCTATCATAATTTTAGCCGCCGGAAAGTCAAGCCGGATGGGCGTACCTAAGCAAGCCATTGAGATTAATGGTAAAACCCTGATTAAGAACGTCATAGACACTTCTTTAGAAACAAAATGTTACCCAATCACGGTAGTTGTTGGAGCCAATAAAGCGGCCTTCGTGCCAGAACTTGAGGTAATGCCTGTAACGCTCATTGACAATCCAAATTGGGAAAAAGGCATGGGTGCGAGTATAAAAATGGGGTTGGTTGGTTCTTATATGGTTGAGAAAAACTTTGAAGCAGTAATTGTCCTCACGGTTGATATGCCGTACGTAACTGTGAATTTAATTAACGAACTTATCGAAAAAGCGGCAGATGACTCCGTAAAAATAGTAGCTTGCCGATACGGAGATTCTGGCGGAATCCCAGCTTTATTCAAACGCGAAATATTGTATGACATTCTCGAATTAGACGACGCCGAAGGAGCAAAAAACGTGATTATGAAACATAAAGATAGCACCGCATGGATTGATTTTCCGGATGGAAATATCGACCTTGATACGCCATCTGATCTAAGGAAATATTTAGCCAGCCAAACCAACTCCAATTAATGACCGCCCTATCTTTTTACCTTTTACTACCACTTTTATACTTTTTCTCGGTGCTGCCGATGAAGGTATTATACGTTGTTTCTGACTTTGTCATTTACCCGCTACTTTACAAAGTATTTAAGTATCGAAAAAAAGTAGTTGCCGAGAATCTTAGAAATTCTTTTCCCGAAAAAACTAACGAAGAAAGGCTCAAAATAGAGGTTGATTTTTATCATCACTTATCTGACTTATTCATCGAGATAATTAAAGGTTTTACCATTTCGAAGAAAGAATTGGCAAAGCGGGTATTAACCGATAAAGACTTGGTTTTGGTTGACCTATACAATAACAACAAAAATGTAATTTTAACCGTTGGTCATTACGGAAATTATGAATGGGGCTGCATGGCAATCCCACAGGCCACTAACCATAAAGTATTTGTACCCTACCGGCAGCTTACCAATAAATACTTTGACAAGTTGTTTAAGACAAGCAGGGAAAAGCTGGGAGTAAATTTATTTCATACCCACAGAACAAGGCATGTACTTGATAATCTACCGGATGTACCCGTAATGATTGGACTAGCGAATGATCAAGCTGCTCCCCCAAAAAAGTCTTATTGGGTAAAATTCCTGAACCAAGAAACTTCGTTTTTCAACGGCACGGAGAAAATTGCTGTTCAAAAAAATATCCCGGTTTATTTCGGGCGAATGATAAAACACGGCAGAGGTTTTTACCAAATGGATTATGAATTAATCACGATGGAGCCAACCAAAGAGCCTGTTGGCTTCATTATGCAACGTCACGCCGAAATGTTGGAAAAGGACATAATTACCCGACCCGAAATGTGGCTCTGGACGCACCGAAGATGGAAACACAAAATGCCCGAAGGATATTCTTACGGTTTCAACGAATAACTGCGTTTATTCAAACTCGCCCAAACCTTCCCGAATTACCTCAAAATCATCCGTTGTCATATCAATAACGGTAGACGGAATCATACCGCACCAGCTACCATCAATTATCAAGTCGGCGTTGTTCTTGTTCAATTCGTAGATCATATCAATCTCGTTTGGGTACTCAATAATATCATCGATATCATCTTTCACTGAGGTCGTAATTATCGGATTTCCCAGTTGCCGAACAATCTCCAACGGAATTGGATGATTGGGTACTCTGATACCAATCGATTTCCGGTTTGTTTGCAAAAGTTTTGGCAAATCATTTGTTGCGGGAAGAATAAAAGTGAACGGTCCTGGAACGTAACTTTTCATGGTTTTAAACGCCTGATTCGATACTTTTGCGTAGGTGGAAATATCGCTCAAGTCATTACAGATAATCGAGAAATTATTCTTCTTTACCTTCACACCTTTAATTTTTGACAGCCGCTCAATCGCCCGATTTTGATTGATGTCACAACCCATCGCGTACACTGTATCTGTTGGGTATATCACAATTCCGCCGTCACGTAATACCTCCACAACTTGCTCAATGAGTCTAAATTGCGGATTTTCGGGGTGAATATGTATAATTTCTGCCGCCACGTTTTTAAAGGTTAAATATTAAAGTGAATTTGGAAAGTGACAAGCCCGTTCCGTTGTCACTTTCCACTTTTCACCAAAAATTATTAATTATTCATTTCAAAATAATCAACTACTAAGTACGAAAGTGCCTTAACACCGACGTGGAAACCTGATTCATTTAAGTAAAAATCTGGCGTGTGGTGGGCGGCAACATCACCTGGTTTTTTGCTCGGATCCATCGCACCTAAATCGAAAAATAATCCTGGTACTTTTTGTGCAAAATAACTAAAATCCTCCGCTCCCATAACCGCATTTTTTATCTGCACGTTCGCTTCGCCAGCGGCGGCATTCAACGACGGAACCATTTTCTTAGTCAGTTCTGGGTTATTGTATGTTACGGGATAACCACTTTCAATGTAAACCGTAGTTTCGACATTCGCACTTTTACCAATTCCTTCCGCAATTTCTGTAATTCTGCGATGCACTAATTCTCGTTGCTCAACACCAAGCGTACGAATTGTACCAATCATTTTTAAGTCTTCCGAAATAATATTATTACGAATTCCGCCGTGAATTGCACCAACGGTAACAACCGCCGGATTTTCAATCAAACTCACATTTCTACTCACAATAGTTTGTAAACCCATCACAATTTGTGCGGCCGCTACAATCGGGTCACTTCCCGACCAAGGATAAGCCCCGTGGGTTTGCTTTCCTTTCAAAGTGATATTTAGGTTATCAACCGCCGCCATCGTTGCCCCCGGACGGTACGTAATATGTCCCGCGGGAGTTTGTGAATTTATGTGCAGACCAAAAACAGCATCAACTTTCGGATTTTCCATGCAGCCTTCTAATATCATGGCGTTTGCTCCGAAAGGTTTATCCGTGCCGTAAACACCTTCTTCAGCAGGTTGGAAGAAAAGTTTCACTGTTCCTTTCAGGTCTTTTTGTATGGAAGCTAAAACTTCCGCAACGCCCATCAAAATAGCTACATGACTATCGTGTCCGCAAGCGTGCATAACACCAGTTTCTTGTCCGTTGTAAGTTGTAGTTACCGTAGATTTAAACGGAATATCCACTCGTTCGGTAACTGGCAATGCATCCATATCGGCACGAAGAGCTACCACCGGACCGGGTTTCCCACCACGTAAGATTCCGACAACTCCCGTTACGGCAACTCCTTCCTGAACTTCAAAACCGAGTTTTTTAAGGTGTTTTGCAACAATTGCGGCAGTTCTGACCTCTTCATTTCCGAGTTCGGGGTGTGCGTGAAAATCACGTCGCCATTCGATAACCTGATCGTTAATTTTTTGGGTTTCCGAATCTATTTTCGGCTTCAGGGTACTTTGTGCTGTTGCCGCAAATGCAGCGATAGAGAATAGAAAGGCGTAAAATTTCATTGTGAATTTAGAGTTAAGAATTAGAGTTTTATTTATTTGTGTTTATAAATCGGTTTACCTCATTTGGTCTGTCGGTTGCAATAATATCTGACCCTTCGCTAATCCAAAGAGAATACAAATCGTTTCCTTTTGCCGCTGCCATACCGTCTAAGTTGCCAAGCGTTCCCAAAATAGTTACAATTCCTTTTTCGTGCAAAAATTTGTTGAATTCTGATTTCGGTTCACGCGTTCCGATGAACGCCACCATCCGATTATCAGGGACTCCAGCGTCTGCCAATCGCTGGTATTCTTTTTCACTCCGAGCAGTTACAGAAATCATCAGATCGGGATTAAGCTGATAAACCATAACTGCGTCTTCCACACTGTAAGTGATAACAACCACGCTGTTCTGCGATTTTGTTTTTTTAATCATTTCTACCACTTTTTCAAACGGCGTTTCCCGCTTTACGTCAAGTGTATAAATGACTTTACCCTTTCCCCAATTCAGGGCTTTTTCCAACGTTGGAATGGTATAAGTAGTAATTTGACCAGCGTTATCTTCCAATAAAAAACCGGAAACTTCTTTATAAGTATAGTCAAAAAGTTTGCCCGTTCCGTTTGTAGTCCGATCGAGTTCATAATCGTGCAACAAAACGATAACACTGTCTTTCGTCAAACGTAGATCACACTCAATAACGCAAGGGAATTGCTTCGCGTAATGCTGAAACGATTCCAACGCATTTTCAGGAACTCCCGCTTCTTCCCCGCCACCCCGATGCACTGAAACTAGCGGCTTCCAGTTTTCAGAATAAGTTAAAAATTCAGGTAGCGATTTAACATTCAGTCGTTTAACTTCCGCAGTTTTACACGAAAGGCTGAATACGGTTAAAATTAATATTAGTTTTTTCATTTGTTAAAATTATCTCTCCCAACCCCTCTTTAAAAGAGGTAGGCTTTTCTTCCTTCCCTTCGGGTGAAGGTGAGGGGCCGAGCCGAGCTGCTAGAGCGGGTGGAGTTTTTGTTAAAGTTTAAATCACCACATTCACAATTCGTTTCGGAACTACAATCACCTTCTTTGGTGGTTTTCCTTCCATCCATTTTTGCACGGTTTCGTCGGCTAAAACGGCTTCCTCAATGGTTTGCTTTACTGCATCGGCAGAAAAACTCATCGTTGTGCGTACTTTCCCATTTATCTGAATCGGATACTCGATGCTATCTTCTTTCAGATATTGAGCGTTGTAAACGGGAAATACCTGACTGGTGACCGTTCCGGCTTCGTTGCCCAATAGTGCCCAAAGTTCTTCGGTAATGTGCGGAGCGTACGGGTTTAGGATAATGATTAATTCCTGCAAAATTGCTTTCTTATGGCATTTCTGACTGCTCAATTCATTTACACAAACCATAAACATACTCACCGACGTATTGAAAGATAAGTTTTCAATGTCTTCACCTACCTTTTTAATAGCTTTGTGCAATGTTTTCAACTCGTCTTTTGTCGGTTCGTCTTCGTTCACAATCCAAACGTCGTTTTGATCGTGGAATAACCGCCAAAGTTTTTTAATGAAACGGTACGTTCCTTCAATTCCCCGCGTATCCCACGGTTTACTTTCGGTGAGTGGTCCCAAAAACATTTCGTACATTCTAAATGTATCCGCTCCGTAACGAGCTACAATATTATCAGGATTAACCACATTGTATTTCGACTTAGACATTTTGCCAACTTCTGAAATAGTTAGAAACTTTCCGTCCGCTCCCATTTCAAAGTCAGCAGTTGCGTATTCGGCACGCCATTGCTTAAATTGCTCTACGCCTTCCACAGTCATATACGAATCTTTAGAACCGTAATTCGTCACGAAATCAATATTGCAAGGCATCAGTGTCAAGTCATCTGCAAGATAATTCGCAGCTAAATCAGCACTAATATATTTCTTCTCAGCTTTATGAAAATAGATGTTCTCAATTACGCCCTGAATCATTCCCTGATTTACCAACTTCTTGGCAAATTCATCTTTCGGAACGTGCCCCATATCGTACAAGAACTTATTCCAGAATCGACTATAAAGCAAGTGTCCTGTTGCGTGTTCCGTTCCACCAAGGTACAAATCAACGTCTTGCCAATAATCTACGGCTTCTTTGGAAGCAAATTCGTTGTCGTTTTTCGGATCCATATAACGGTAAAAGTACCAGCTACTTCCCGCCCAACCAGGCATGGTAGAAAGTTCAAAATCGTTGCCGTTATAATTCCAACCTTCCGCCCTTCCAAGCGGCGGTTCACCAGTTTCGGTGGGTAAGTATTTATCAATTTCGGGTAAAATAATCGGCAGGTCAGCCTGATCGACTAAATACGGTAATTTATTTCCCGTTTCGACGCTCTCGGCTCCGTAATAAACCGGAACGGGTTCGCCCCAATAACGTTGACGGGCAAAGACAGCATCTCGCAAGCGATAATTCACTTTGCCATAGCCTTTGCCGTATTCTTCCAAAAAGTCGATTACCTTCTGCGAAGCTTCTTCGTAAGCTAAGCCATTTATCAATTCAGAATTAATGTAAAGTCCTTCTTTGGTATTATCCGCTTGTTCTTTTAAATTTTTCTGACCATCGAGGATTGGTAGGATAGGTAAATCAAATTTTTGGGCAAAATCCCAATCCCGCTGATCTCCCGAAGGCACCGCCATCACCGCACCCGTTCCGTAACCCGCCAACACGTAATCAGCGATAAAAACCGGAACTTTCGCTCCACTAACCGGATTAATGCAATAACTTCCCGTAAACGCTCCCGAAACCGTTTTTATATCAGAAACGCGATCGAGTTCCGAGCGTTTTTTAGTTTCGGCAATGTAATTATTAATCGTTTCTTGGTGCAAAGCTGTCGTTAAAGTCGGTACCAATTCATGTTCGGGAGCTACGACCATAAACGTTACGCCGTAAATGGTATCAACCCGCGTGGTGAATACCTTAATTTCTTTCTCCAAAAATTCAGTTTTGAACGTAACCATCGCCCCAACGGAGCGACCAATCCAATTGCGTTGCTGTTCTTTCAACGACTCCGACCAATCAATGTGATTCAAGCCATCAAGCAAGCGGTCGCAGTAAGCGGTGATTCGCATGACCCATTGCTTCATTTTCTTCTGAAAAACGGGATGTCCGCCGCGTTCCGAAACGCCGTCTTTTACTTCATCGTTGGAAAGTACCATGCCCAATGCCGGACAGAAATTCACAACTGATTCTGATAAATACGTCAGACGGTATTGGAACGTGATTTCGTATTTTCTTTCTTCACTCAACCGATTCCAGAAATCGGCGTCGAATTCCTCGGCATCGTCGTTGCAAGTAGCTTGCACGCCGTTAGTTCCGTTTTGCTCAAACTTGGCGGTAAGCGTAGAAATATCCTCCGCTTTGTTGGTTTCTTTATTGTACCACGAGTTAAACAACTGCATGAATATCCACTGCGTCCATTTGTAGTATTCAGGACTCGACGTGCGGATTTCCCGACTCCAATCGTACCCGAAACCGAGGTTCTTGAGTTGCGAAATGTAAGTAGAGATATTTTCTTCCGTAGTTTTTACCGGATGTTGTCCGGTTTGAATGGCGTATTGCTCGGCGGGTAAACCAAACGAATCAAACCCCATGGGGTGCAAAACGTTAAAACCCTTCATTTTTTTGAAACGGGCGTAAATATCCGAGGCAATATAGCCCAACGGATGCCCCACGTGCAGCCCCGCCCCAGAAGGGTACGGAAACATATCCAATACGTAAAACTTGGGTTTTGACTGATCTATCTCAACTTTGTAGGTTTGGTTTTGATCCCAAAAGTGTTGCCACTTCTTCTCTATTTCCTGATGATTGTACGACGGCATGCTGTATTATTTCGGTGCGTGTGGATATTTTCCGTCAAATTTAGAAATAATTGGGGGAATAGTTAGATTTGAGGGGTTGGATATTATGGAGAGGATAATTATCAAATTGCAAAACGACACAATCGAGCGGCACTAAAAGGTTTTATCTTTCTTTAATTTGCAAAGTACGAATACTATGGAGTTGAAAACGTTGAGTGCTACTGACTTTATCTTAATATTTGAGAAGCAAACAAAGACAAACAATGTGGAAAATACAGCCATTATAAGAGGAGTGAACAAAACGTTGGTAGAGTTTAAAAACATTAGGATTAACGAACCAGTCACAATCACAAGTCCGATAACATCATTCAATAGCATACGTTTTGTGAATTTAAAGTGCTGTTGGGTCTTAGACCCGACAGACGTACAATAAGGAAAGCGACGAATTTCTTAGCAAGAGTTCATTAAATATTTGAAGTGCTGTTGGGTCTTAGAGTATGTTTTGGATTTATAGTTTATTGACAATAAAGGAGATAAAGGCTATTTGTAACATCGCTTCTGCCGATAATATTGTTTTTTCTACATCCCGGAACAACCTTCGCCTGAAATTGAG